>OBLI01000177.1_pt1 | contig 70316 bp, 57 predicted proteins | sample 1519701 | NCBI WGS metagenome assembly OBLI01 (sample SAMEA3663005, study PRJEB22513) | pig gut metagenome | biome: pig gut; feature: pig-associated habitat; material: faeces | place: France | collected 2012
AATGCAATGCGGGAGAGTAGGAGGCCGCCTTCTTTTAACTTAAGCCCTTCGAGTCGAATGACACGAGGGGCTTTTTCTTTATTACTTCTATTTTCACGCAATATATTTTTATTTATAGCGTTATTATGTATATGCAATGGACTGACAGAATACGCCAAGTGAAGATTATCCTTGTGGCTGCAGCTATGATTATAGCTGTGGTATCATTGGTAGTGTCGCATATTCTCGTAGACGACATGAAAGTGGAGGAGAAGAATAATATGGAGGTATGGGCAAAGGCATTGCATGCCCTCAACAAGGCTGATGAGAATACAGACCTCACATTGGTGCTGAGCGTGATCGAAAGCAATAATACCATACCAGTGATAGTGCTCGACTATAAGGATAATGTGATGGACTACCGTAATGTGAGAATTCATGCCAGTAACGCTGAAGATTCTTTGACTTATGTGTCAGAATACGGCAAGAGGCTCAAAGACAACGGAAAGTATATAGTTATAAACATCGGCGACAGTAACCGCGAGGCAGACACTCAGAAGGTGTGCTATGATGAATCTGTAATGCTCAAGAGACTGGCAAGCTACCCATATATACAATTAGGTGTGGTGCTTATCTTCGTGGTGGTGGCCATCTTTGCCTTGCTCTCGTCGAAACGAGCAGAACAAAACAAGGTATGGGTGGGCCTGTCTAAGGAGACCGCTCATCAACTCGGTACGCCCATAAGCAGTCTGATGGCATGGGTGGAGATACTAAAGGAGACATACCCCGACGATTTGCTCATTCCAGAAATGGATAAGGATGTAAAGAGACTACAACTCATAGCCGACAGGTTCTCGAAGATCGGTTCGCTGCCAGAACCCGTTCCATCGAGTCTCAACGATGTTATAGATCATGTGGTGGACTATATGGACCGCCGCACATCCAAGAATGTGACCATGATCAAGGAGATGACAGATGATAATATTATGGTAAACATCAATCCGCAACTCTTTGAGTGGGTGATTGAAAACCTGTGTAAGAATGCCGTTGATGCCATGGAGGGCAAGGGAGAGATTCATATCCGTGTGGAGAAACAGCATGGTAAGGCAGTAATAGAAGTAAGCGACAACGGAAAAGGTATAAAAAAGAAAGACATCAAGAATGTGTTTACACCTGGTTTCACTACCAAGAAACGAGGGTGGGGGCTCGGTCTGTCGCTCGCCAAAAGGATTGTGGAAGAGTATCATCATGGACGTATTTATGTAAAAAACTCCGAAGTTGGGGTAGGAACAACCTTCCGGATAGAGGTAAATTATTAAGATATTGAAAAAAAAGAGAGATAAGTTTCTCAATATCAGAAAATATTCGTAACTTTGCAGTCCGAATGATTGTGCTATGTCTACATTAGAAGACTTGAAAATAAATCTTAAGGAACTGAAAGACGTGGAGACACGTTATGAGTTCAGTTTGGACGACAGTTTTTTCGCCGCTATAGACGCTCCCGATGTAAAGAAAGGGACTGTGGCGGTGGATTTACTTGTGCGTAAGACAGCAGAACAATATTTCGAACTCAATTTCCATATAGAAGGCAAGGTGGCTGTGGAATGTAACCTATGCCTCGACGAGATGGAACAGGCTATAGAGAGCAACAACTCTTTAGTGGCCAAATTTGGTGAAGAATACTCAGAAGATGACGACCTCGTGACCGTGGAGGAAAGCGAAGGCATAATCGACGTCGCATGGTTCGTCTACGAATTTATAGTTCTCAGCATACCCATACGGCATGTGCACGCACCTGGTAATTGCAATGCCGAGATGATGAAAGTGCTCAATGAGCATTCCGCTACCCGAAGTGGCGATGGGCAAGAGGCTGTAGATCCGCGATGGAGTGGATTGGAAAAATTAAAAACAATAATTAAAGATTAAGAAAAATGGCACATCCTAAAAGAAGACAGTCGAAGACTCGTACACTCAAAAGAAGAACCCATGACAAGGCAGTAGCTCCTACATTGGCAGTATGCCCAAACTGTGGTGCTTACTATGTATACCACACGGTATGCCCAACTTGCGGATACTATAGAGGCAAGCTGGCTGTAGTTAAGGAAGAGACAGTAGAATAATGGAGAAAATTAGAGCGATAATCACTGGTATCGGAGGATATGTCCCCGACTACGTGCTCAACAATGATGAGCTGTCGAGGATGGTGGACACCAATGATGAGTGGATTATGGCACGCGTAGGTATCAAGGAGCGCCGTATCCTCTCAGAAGAGGGATTGGGCACATCCTATATGGCACGCAAGGCTGCAAAGCAACTCATGCGCAAAACAGGTGCTGACCCTGATTCTATCGACGCTGTCATCGTGACCACTTCTACAGCTGATTATAAATTTCCGTCTACTGCTTCCATAGTGCTTGGCAAACTCGGACTCAAAAATGCATTCGCTTTTGACTTCTGGGCTGCCTGCTGTGGATTCCTCTATACGCTGGACGTGGCTGCCACGATGATTGAGTCGGGCCGCTACAAAAAGATTATAGTGATTGGCGCAGACAAGATGTCGTCGGTGGTTGACTATAAGGACCGCAGCACTTGCGCCCTCTTCGGAGATGGTGCCGCTGCTGTGCTCGTGGAAGGTACTACCGAAGAAAACGTGGGAGTGGTTGACTCTTTCTTCCGCGCTGATGGCAAGGGACTGCCCTTCCTCCACCTCAAGGCCGGTGGATCGGTTTGCCCACCATCGCATTTCACTGTAGACCATCGTCTGCACTACCTCTATCAGGAGGGACGCACAGTGTTCCGCTATGCTGTGACCAACATGAGCGACGATTGCGCACTCATCGCAGAGCGTAACAACCTCAACAAGGATAATATCGCTTATGTGGTGCCTCATCAGGCTAACATGAGAATCATCGAGGCCGTGGCCAAGCGTCTCGACTTGTCTATGGACCAGGTGATGGTAAACATTGAGCATTTCGGCAATACCAGCGCCGCCACCATACCATTGGCTTTGTGGGAGAACGAGAGCAAACTCAAAAAGGGTGACAACCTCATCTTCACAGCCTTTGGAGCTGGTTTCGTACACGGAGCCTCTTACTACAAATGGGCATACGACGGTGCTTCCGTTGCTGCCGCAGGAAAATAACGTAGAGAGACGGCTTTGAATAAAGCAAGTAAAATGGAGCGCATTCCGCTATTTGTTTCAAGTGGTGGATGTGCCCCATTTTTTTTCAAACCAATCAATTGTCAGACATGCATAAAGCAGGATTTGTAAATATCGTGGGTAACCCCAACGTGGGTAAGTCGACACTCATGAACCAACTCGTGGGCGAGCGCATCAGCATAGCCACCTTTAAAGCCCAGACCACACGACACAGAATTATGGGCATTGTAAACACACCAGACATGCAGATAGTGTTTTCTGATACACCAGGTGTGCTCAAACCCAATTATGCCCTACAGGAGTCGATGCTTGCCTTCTCGGTATCGGCACTCCAGGATGCTGATGTGCTGCTCTATGTGACAGACGTGGTTGAAAACCCCGAGAAGAATATAGACTTCCTTGAAAAGGTGGCAAAGATGAAAGTGCCCGTGTTGCTGCTCATCAACAAGATTGATATGTCTGACCAGAATACACTGGGCGAGATAGTGGAGAAATGGCACTCGCTGCTGCCAAATGCAGAGATATTGCCCATCTCGGCAAAAAATAAGTTCGGTGTTGACCTACTGCTCAAGCGTATCAAGGACCTGCTGCCTGACTCACCGCCATATTTCGACAAGGACCAGTTGACAGACAAACCAGCGCGATTCTTTGTGAGCGAGATAGTGAGAGAGAAGATACTGCTCTATTACGACAAGGAAATTCCTTATGCCGTGGAGGTAAGGGTGGAGAGTTTCAAGGAGACAGACCGCAGTATTCATATCAATGGAGTGATATATGTGGAGAGAGAGTCGCAAAAGGGTATCATCATCGGACATCAGGGAGTGGCTCTCAAAAAAGTAAGCACAGAAAGTCGCAAGACCTTGGAGAAATTCTTTGGCAAGAGCGTGTATCTCGAACTCTTCGTGAAAGTGGACAAGGACTGGCGCAACTCCAAAAAGGAACTCGACGGCTTTGGCTATAATCCCGAATGACGGGACATTGTGAGATAAGATAATACGGTGGGATCTCTTATTCCCACCAAAGGGAATAAACAGATTATTTATATAAGAATATGGGAAACTTAGTAGCTATCGTCGGCAGACCTAATGTGGGCAAGTCGACACTTTTCAATAGGTTGACCAAGTCGCGCAGGGCTATCGTGAGCGACGAGGCCGGCACCACACGCGACCGCCAGTATGGCAAGTGCGAATGGTGTGGCAAGGAGTTTTCAGTGGTAGACACAGGCGGTTGGGTGGTCAACTCAGAGGATGTTTTCGAAGAGGAGATACGCAAGCAGGTGGTGATAGCCACCGAAGAAGCTGACCTCGTTTTGTTTCTCGTTGACATTCTCAACGGACTCACCGATTGGGATGTGGACGTGGCAAAGATATTGAGAAAGACAAAGGCACCTGTCATCGTGGTGGCCAACAAGGCTGAGAATAACGAAACACGGTATTATGCTGCCGAATTCTATAAGTTGGGACTGGGTGAGCCGATGTGCATAAGTGCTTCTACGGGTAGCGGCACCGGCGATCTGCTTGATATGGTAGTGGAGCGACTCAATAATACCACTCCCGAAACCGTGGAGGAGGGTGTGCCACGCTTTGCTGTCGTTGGACGCCCAAATGCTGGAAAGAGTAGCATCATAAATGCTTTTATCGGTGAGGAAAGGAATATAGTCACTGAGATTGCAGGTACCACCCGAGATAGTATATATACCAAGTATGACAAGTTTGGCTTTGACTTCTATCTCGTGGACACTGCCGGTATCAGACGCAAAAACAAGGTGACCGAAGATCTCGAGTTCTATAGTGTGATGAGGTCTATACGTGCAATTGAGAATAGTGATGTTTGTATACTGATGCTCGATGCTACCAGAGGTATTGAGGCCCAGGATATGAATATCTTCCAACTCGTGCAGAAAAACAATAAGAGCCTCGTGGTTGTGGTAAACAAATGGGACCTTGTAGAAGACAAGAGCCAAAAGGTCATAGACACATTTGAGAATGCCATACGCAGCCGTATGGCTCCGTTTGTTGACTTCCCTATCATCTTTGCTTCTGCCCTCACCAAACAGAGGATTTTCAAGGTGCTTGAAACTGCTAAGCAGGTGTATCTCAACCGCAAAATACATGTGGGTACCAACAAACTCAACGAGGTTATGCTGCCCCTCGTGGAGGCCTATCCGCCACCATCCATCAAGGGCAAGTATATAAAGATTAAGTATTGCTCGCAGTTGCCTAACACGCAGATTCCCTCTTTTGTGTTCTATGCCAACCTGCCGCAGTATGTAAAGGAACCATACAAGCGCTTCCTTGAAAACAAAATACGCGAAAATTGGGAGTTGACGGGTTCGCCCATCAATATCTTCATCCGTCAGAAATAATTTTTCGATTAGATGATAAGGAAGATATATAGCATGACAATATGCTTTCCTTTTATCAGACAGAGATGTCTGACGCATATCAAACAGAGATGTCTGCCACTTGTTATGGTGGCAGTCATCTCTCTGCCTTTATTGTTGGCAGCTTGTTCCAACGAGAAACCTGTGGACGAAGCTGAGTTAGCAGGCCGTGCTGCCAACCATTATTATCATCGTTTGATGGAGGGTGGTTATGATGAGTTTGTGTCTGGCATGAATGGTGCTGATGGCTATCCTGAGAGTTACAAGCAGCAGTTGGTCATCAATGCCAAGCAGTATATGGCTGGAATGAAAGCCAGACACAGCGGTGTGTCTGATATAGCAGTGACCCGCGCAGAGACCGACACCCTCGGCGGTTATACCAATGTCTTTATGCTTATCACCTTTGCCGATAGCATAAGAGAAGAAATAGTGGTGCCTATGGTGAAAAGGGGCAATGAATGGAAGATGAAATGAGTTTCTGTAGGTAATCGGCGAAACATAAAAACTGTTATTTGAAAAGATCGTCTATTGTCAGGCGACCTTGAATGGAAGACAGATGTTTGCCAGGTTTTATTCCGCTAGAGGTTATCAGTGTAAGACGAAGGGTCTTTTTGGTCTTGGTAACTTCTCTGAAGAGGTCGCGTCGTTCCTTAAGATATTCCACATAGTCCTTTTTGAGTTCATAGTCGCGGTCGCAATATTTCATTTCACACAAGTCGATGCATTTGTCGCTACGGTCTATTACCAAGTCAATCTGCGCCCTATGGTCTGTCGAGCGATAATACCACGAGCATACATCGGAGGCTATGCCCGATATTCCTAATGCCTGCTTTATTTTGCTTATATGCAATATGCAAACCTGCTCGAATGCATATCCCGACCAAGCATTTCGCTGTCCAGAACTAATATTGCTCCATGCATATTCATCTTGCCCGTTGTGGTTTTTCACAAAACGAAGATAAAATAGGGTGTACATGTCGGTAAGCTGATATACAGGGTCGTTGCCTTTTTTTCCAAAAGCCTGATATCGACGCAGGAAATCACATCTCACAAGATTGTCAAGAGCTTCGCTGAGATTGCCATTGTCGGAAATCTTTAACATCTTGACTATATCTTGGCGGCTGAGACCCATAAGCGATGTTGACAGCAGCTCTACAATACGTCTATAGAGTGTAGCCTCATTAAAAAGGGACTTGAACAGGAATGAATACTCCGACCTCAATACCGCATCGCCACTAAAGAAGAGTTCGTCAACATTCTGAGTGAGTGAGAGTTCGGGACGAAGCAACGATAGATAAAAAGGTGTTCCACCAAGTATCATATATGCATCGAGCACTTCCTGGCGACTCCAATCCATATTTAGTGATTTGAGGTATTGTTCTGTTTCCAATAATGTGAAGGGCATAAGATGCAATGGGCGAGTTACGCGGTTATGAAGTCCGCCCTTGTCGCCAAGCAGTTTGTTGGTCATCCATGTGGTGGCACTTCCGCAGACTATGAGTTTAACCTTCGGGCGATTGGATGCCCACCCATTCCAGAAGAGGTCTAGTGCACGTAGGAAACCAGACTTAGGGGTGTCAAACCATGGCAGTTCGTCGATAAAGATGAGAAATCTGTCTTTATCTTGTAGTGATTCTATAAGATTCTGCAACAGAGAGAAAGCTTCATTCCAATCCCTGGGTTTGTTATGTTTTACACCGCTATATTTAGTAAGCTGGTTCTGCCAATGCTTCAGTTGTTCTGAACGACTCTCCTGATATACTCCCGTGGCATAGAAGTCAAATTGCTCATCGAAATACTGCTTGACAAGATATGTCTTGCCAATTCTTCTCCTCCCATAGACTGCTACAAATTCAGCCTTTGGTGAGTCATAGCACATCTGGAGGATGTCTTGCTCATGCTTTCTTCCTACTATTGAATCACAATACTTCATATACTCAGGTGTTTTATATAAACTTGGTGCAAAGATACATGTTTTTTTGAAAAAGTAGCGATAGTATGGCGAAAAGTCGAAAAAAAAGTCACTTTCCGCCATACTATCGCCACTTTTTGGCCTCAAGGACACATTTTTTTACTCGAATCAATAGTATAAGTTTATCATTTTACTGATGCCGTGCACATCGAAAATGGTGTACACCCGTTTCTTGATGAGAATGCCGCAATGAAACTTGCAACATCATTCAAATAAAAAATGCGCTGAAAATTGAATTCTCCAGAAGTGTTGACGATATTATATGCGTAATCAAAAAAAGAAATGATCTCATTATGACCTTGTGCGCAAGGGTGTCATGGTTTGTGCAAATATGCTATCACCGCTTTAGCCTTTCCATCTCAGATCTCTTCATTTTCTTTAGCAGGTCGCTGGCGAAAATGAAATCGGTGAGACGCTCATTGTCTGAGGTCATGATATCCTCGCTCTTGCCCTGCCATTCCTTGTGACCCTGATAGATAAAGAGGATGTTTTCTCCAATTCCCATCACTGAGTTCATGTCGTGGGTATTGATGATAGTGGTGATATTAAACTCTTGGGTAATACTATGGAGAAGATCATCGATGACCAATGATGTCTTGGGGTCGAGACCCGAATTGGGTTCGTCGCAAAACAGGTATTTAGGATTGAGGGCGATGGCGCGGGCGATGGCTACACGCTTCTGCATGCCACCCGATATTTCTGCGGGAAACTTGTTTTCCGCTTCTACAAGGTTGACACGGTCGAGGCATATCCTGGCCCTCTTGACCCTGTCTCTGTATGTCATCTCAGAAAACATGTCAAGGGGAAACATCACGTTTTCCAATACCGACAGCGAGTCAAATAAGGCTGCACTCTGGAATATCATGCCCATCTCGCGGCGAAGCATGATCTTTTCTTTCTTGCCCATGCCCACAAAGTCGCGACCATCATATAAGACCTTGCCGCTTGTGGGAGAGAGCAGACCAACAAGGTTTTTCATCAATACGGTCTTGCCCGAACCGCTCTGGCCGATGATGAGATTGGTCTTGCCATTCTCAAATGTTTGAGATATATTGTCGAGCACGACCTTGTCTTCGAAACTCTTGCAGAGGTTTTTAACTTCTATCATCTTCTGTAGGTGTTAAGTAAATGAACGGGATGGGATAATCACGACAGCAACTGAGTGAGGAACACATCAGAAAAGAGAATGAGCACGCTACTGCTAACCACAGCATCTGTGCTGGCACGCCCCACCTCTACAGAGCCACCACCAACGGTGTAGCCATAGTATGACGGCACGCTGGCAATGATGAACGCAAAGAAGAGACTCTTGATGATGCTCATCCATACAAACCAGGCATTGAAGGAGTGCTGCAAACCCAATGTAAGGTCGGAGGGCGACAGCACATGACCTATGTATGCCGTGGCGTATGCTCCCAGAATGCCCGTGGCCGACGAGAAAATAACCAAGAAGGGCATAATGGTGATGAGACCTAATATCTTGGGCAGAATGAGATAACAGGCAGAGTTTACTCCCATGATGTCGAGAGCATCAATCTGCTGGGTGACCCTCATGGTGCCTATCTCAGAGGCGATATTGGAACCAACCTTGCCAGCGAGAATCAAACACATAATGGAAGAAGAAAACTCCAAAAGCATAATCTCACGCGTGGTGTAGCCTGTAACCCAACGGGGCATCCATGGACTCTGGATGTTGAGTTTCATCTGGATGCATATCACCGCACCGATAAAAAAGGATATGAGAAGCACGATACCAATGGAGTTGACACCCAACTGGGCCATCTCTTTGACATATTCCTTGAGAAACATGCGCATGCGCTCAGGGCGCTGAAAGGTGCGCCCCATAAGCATCAGGTATCGGCCGAATGTTATAAGTGATTTTTTGATGAGCATTGCCTAATGATTTGTATTTGCCTGCAAAATTAAGAAAAATATATCAGAAACCATATATTGCACAAGAGTTTTTTGCAAAAGAAAGGTTTTATTGTCATTACTCTTACAGGTAAAAAATTGTTAATACATCGAATGGTAGTGACTTATCTTATGGTTGTTTGAATAAAAAATAGTATTTTTGCCAAATGATACATGCCAACGCATGCCGATGATGCGATGATACAAGTGTATATGGGCGGTATCTAATCATAATCTTAGGCTACAAAACAATATGAACGAAGAAATATTGAAGACAGACGAAACAGCAACTTCTGTAATTGCACAGCCAGGAGGTAGCATACTGCGCACAGAAGGACTGGTAAAGAAATATGGCAAGCGCACTGTGGTGAACGACGTGTCTATAAACGTGAGGCAAGGAGAGATAGTGGGACTGCTCGGCCCCAACGGTGCTGGCAAAACTACATCCTTTTATATGACCACGGGACTCGTGGTGCCAAATGCCGGGCATATATATCTCGATGACCTTGAGATTACTGACTACCCCGTGTATAAGCGAGCAAGGGCAGGAATAGGATATCTGGCTCAGGAGGCGAGCGTGTTTCGCAAGATGAGCGTGGAAGATAATATCATGTCGGTGCTCGAGATGACTGGTAAACCCAAAGACTATCAGAGGGAGAAACTGGAAACGCTCATACAGGAATTCAATCTCGAAAAAGTGAGAAAGAATATGGGAGACCAGTTGTCGGGAGGAGAGCGCCGACGCACAGAGATAGCAAGATGTCTGGCCATAGACCCGAAATTCATTATGCTTGATGAACCCTTTGCCGGTGTGGACCCCATAGCCGTGGAAGACATACAGAAAGTGGTGTGGAAACTCAAATACAAGAATATCGGCATCCTCATCACCGACCATAACGTGCAGGAAACACTAAGTATCACTGACAGGGCATACCTCCTCTTCGAAGGGCGCATCCTCTTCCAAGGCTCGCCAGAGGAACTGGCCGAAAACAAGGTGGTAAGGGAGAAATACCTGAGCAACAGCTTCGTATTGAGGAAAAAGGATTTCTTAAAATAATAAACTCTAAGAAGGGTATTATATACCAACCACGACATATCTGAAAAGGAGGGTGGCATGTTTGAAAATATTGTTAGGTTTTCGATAAAGAAGAAACTCTTTGTGGCGCTCACCACATTATTCTTGATTATAGGAGGAATCTATTCGGCTCTTACACTGCCAATAGATGCCGTGCCTGACATCACAAACAACCAGGTGCAGATAGTGACGGTATCGCCAACACTGGCTCCACAGGAGGTGGAACAACTCATCACCATGCCTATAGAGACAGCCATGAGCAATATCATGAACGTGACGGAGATACGCTCGGTGTCGCGATTCGGATTATCCCTCGTTACCGTGGTCTTCAAGGAGAGTGTGCCTACTCTCGAGGCCAGGCAACTCATCAATGAGCAGATACAGACAGTGGCGGGAGATATACCAGAGGAGCTGGGCACCCCAGAACTCATGCCTATCACTACAGGATTGGGAGAGATATACCAGTATGTGCTCAAGGTGGACGATGCTCATAAGGATAACTATGATGCCATGGAACTGAGAACTATCCAGGACTGGATAGTGAAGAGACAGTTGTCGGGTATTCCTGGTATTGTGGAGATAAACAGTTTTGGAGGGTATCTCAAACAGTATGAGATAGCCATAGATCCTGATGCCATGGCTGCCCTGCAGATCACAATAGGCGATGTCTTTGAGGCACTTAGCAACAACAACCAGAACACAGGCGGAAGCTATATCGAAAAGAAAGACCGCGCCTATTATATCCGTTCGGAGGGAATGATCAGTTCACTCAAGGATATAGGCAAGATTGTGGTTACCAACCGTGGCGGCATGCCCGTGCATATCAGTGATATCGGAGATGTGAATTTCGGTGCACCAAAACGTTTCGGTGCTATGACTATGGATGGTGATGGTGAGTGTGTGGGCGGCATTGCCATGATGCTCAAGGGGGCCAATGCAAATGTGGTGACCAAGACACTCGAAGAGAGAGTGGCAAAAGTGCAGAAGATGCTGCCCGAGGGAGTGACCATAGAACCTTATCTCAACCGCTCCGAACTTGTAAACAGAAATATCTCCACCGTTGTCTATAACCTCATAGAGGGTGCCATCATCGTATTTCTTGTGCTCATCATCTTCTTGGGCAATGTGAGGGCGGGCATGATAGTGGCTTCTGTCATACCACTGGCCATGATGTTTGGATTTATACTCATGCGCATCTTCGGAGTGTCTGCAAACCTCATGAGCCTTGGAGCCATCGATTTCGGAATAGTAGTAGATGGTTCGATCGTAATACTTGAAGGAATACTCGCACATCTCTATACAAAAAGGCTCTCAAGCCGTGTCCTATCGGCCCATGAAATGGAAGAGGAGGTGGAGAAGGGCGCCTCAAAGGTGGTGAAGAGTTCAACATTCGCTGTACTTATCATTCTCATAGTCTTCTTCCCCATCCTTACACTTACAGGCATAGAAGGCAAGTATTTCACTCCTATGGCGCAGACACTGGTGTTCTGCATTATCGGAGCACTGCTGCTATCGCTCACTTATGTGCCCATGATGGCAGCCCTGTTTCTCAAAAAGGAAATATCTCTCAAACCGACATTTGCCGACCGTTTCTTCGTATGGCTCACAAGTTATTATTCCAAAGCACTAAAGGCATGTGTGGCTCGACCATGGCCCACGGTGGGAGCGGCCTTCGCCCTGCTGGCGGCCTCGCTGCTGCTCTTCACACGCCTGGGAGCTGAATTTATTCCTACTCTCGATGAAGGAGATTTTGCCATGCAGATGACGCTTCCACCTGGTAGTTCACTTACCAGTAGTATCAACATGTCGCTGAAGGCTGAGAAAATACTAAAGAAGGAGTTTCCTGAAGTGCGCCATGTGGTGGCAAAGATTGGTACTGCCGAGGTACCCACCGACCCTATGTCTGTGGAGGATGCCGACGTGATGATAGTGATGAAACCATTCAAGGAGTGGACGTCGGCATCGAGTCGCGCCGAGATGGTGGATAAGATGAAAGCTGCCCTTGACACCATACAGGGAGCTGAATTCAATTTCAGCCAGCCTATACAGTTGAGGTTCAATGAACTCATGACAGGTGCTAAGGCTGATATCGCCATAAAACTCTATGGTGAGGATATGGAAGAACTGTATGCCAAGGCCAATGAGGTGGCGGAATATGTGAAGAAAGTGCCAGGGGCATCGGATGTGATAGTGGAACAGACCATGGGACTGCCACAGTTGGTTGTTGACTACGACCGCACGCGCATTGCACGCTATGGCATAGACATACGGCAACTCAATGATATCATACGCACTGCCTATGCCGGCGAAACAGCAGGTGTGGTGTTTGAAAACGAGAGACGCTTTGACCTCGTGGTTAGACTCGATGATACCAAGGTTAGCGATCTCGACCTCAATAGGTTACATGTGAAAACCTGCGATGGGTATCAGATTCCTGTTAGCGAGGTGGCCACCATACGACTCGTAAATGGTCCGCTGCAGGTAAACCGCGATGCTGCCAAACGTCGTATCGTTATCGGTGTCAACGTGCGCAATGCCGATATCCAGAAGGTGGTGAGTGAGATCAGCGATGTGCTCGACCGAAATATCAAACTCAAGCCAGGCTATTATTTCGAATATGGTGGACAGTTTGAGAACCTGCAGAATGCCATCCGAACACTGTCGGTGGTAATACCCATCGCCCTCATGCTCATACTCCTGCTACTCTTCTTTGCTTTCCGTAGCATCACATATTCGCTTGTGGTCTTCACCACAGTGCCGTTGTCGCTGATTGGTGGTATAGCCGCTTTGTGGGTGCGAGGACTGCCCTTCAGTATCTCTGCGGGCGTCGGATTCATTGCCCTCTTTGGTGTAGCGGTGCTCAATGGTATTTTGATGATAAATCATTTCAATGACCTCAAGGCAAAAGGACGGTATGGCATGTGTACAGACAAGGTAATAAGTAATGGTTGCAGACATCTGTTGCGACCTGTCTTCCTAACTGGACTGGTGGCCTCATTGGGATTCGTGCCCATGGCCATAGCCACATCGGCAGGTGCTGAGGTTCAACGCCCATTGGCCACGGTAGTGATAGGTGGTCTCATCGTTTCCACCGTGCTCACTCTCGTGATCATACCTGTATTTTACCGTATCGTCAACTCTTACCTCGTGGTTAAACGACGTCTGCCTGCATGGAGATGGTTGCCATGATATGATCGGTATTATGACTCGTGGTTATACGATACCTTATATATAATAATATAATTGAACGGTAATGAAAAAACTATGGATAATTATGGTTGTCGCGATGATGACCGCTTGTGGTAGCAAGAATAATACAGAGTCAGTAACAACAGAAGAACCATCTGATGGGATTGCCAAAGATTCTGTTTCTACATCCAAAACAGTAAGCAATAAGGATGTGGATGCTGTAACCAGTGCCACCAATGTGGATAATGCTCCCACTTTCAATGGTGTTATGGCCCTGTCGCCCCAGCACCGTGCCACCATGTCGCTGACTATGGGTGGAAGAATTCATACCCTTAAGGTTATAGAGGGACAGATGGTGGGCAAGGGACAGGTAATTGCCACTATAGACAATCCTGATTTTATCCAACTCCAGCAGGAGTTTCTGGATGCATCGGCACAGCATGATTATCTCGATAATGAATACAAGCGGCAAACCAAGTTGGCAAAGGAGGATGCAGCATCGCAAAAGAAACTGGAGCAGACCAAGGCCGACTGGTTGTCTGTGAAAAGCAAGGTGGCTGCCTCTTCGTCACGCCTCAAGGCTCTTGGCGTTGATCCTGCTGCCATCCGTAAAAATGGTATTATGTCTTATCTTGCCATCAGGGCCACGATAGGAGGGTATATAGCTGAACTAAATGCCAATCTTGGCAAGTATATAGAAACAGGTCAGGCTTTGTGCGATATCATCAACAAGCAGCAACCAGTACTTGAGTTGACCGTTTATGAAAAAGACCTGTCGCTTATGAAGGTGGGGCGAGGCATGCACTTCCGTGTCAACGGCATGGGCAAGCAGACCTTTGACGCCACCATTGTTTCTATCGGCCAGACCGTGGATGCCAAGGATTATTCTGTCAAGGTGTATGCCCGGGTCAAGGATGTGCGTCCCGACTTCCGACCAGGCATGTATGTGAGAGCAAGAGTAAATTAATCTTGCTCCCTGCGCTGCCTTTGTCTTTACCAGTCCCTTTTTTCCCCTCTCAACACAAACACACAATGGATTATGAATGACGCTTATGAATCTCTTGACGATATGGTTTCTCGGTTGGAGTTGATGAGAAGTCAGATTAGTGACACAAAATTGATGATGATTATTATCATTGTCATATCATTTCTGGTGGTCATGGCTTTGTCTGTTGCTGTGGTCTGGTATATATATAAGGTAAGGGATTTCAAGGCAGAGAGGGATTTGGCCTTGGTGCGCAACATGCAGATTGATATAGAGTCATCGGAGATAGTGAGTCGTTTCCGCATTCCAGGCTATTATCCCACCACAGAAGATATTAATAGACTTAAAGAAATTCTTAATCTTGCTTATGATGGTTTTACACTGAGGTTAAAGAAACTTTGTCCTACAATAAGAGAAGAGGAATTATTTGTATGTTGCATGATCAAGATTGGACTTCCTTCCAAGCAGATATGTAATATCTCAGCATACAAACCAAATTCACTGAGTATGCTTCGCTCCAGATTGTATACCAAGATGTCAGGTCAAAAGGGTTCTGCGGCAGCATTTGATGAGTTTATTCGTGGTTTTTAGTCAAGAAAGAGTTTTGTGAACAGTTGTGAACTTATTCTTGCTTCATAATATAGTCTTATTTAATACCTTTGCACCATCATGTACGTGATGAAACAAATGTATAACTTAAAAAACAGTATTTATATGAAAAAAGTGATTTTATGATTATGAGAACAAATATTATGATTATGAAAATGGAACGATTGATGATGATCACATTAGACGTACTTTCAGGTGCGACTTCATTAGTGTCATTGATTATTATGATATCCCTGATTATGGCCTTAGGGGTAGGTATAAGTATATTCCAATTAATAGTAGTATTGGCACCAATACCAGGTATATTATTGCCTATTGCTGGGCTTTTGCAAAGGCATGGTTATAAACACAAAAGTGTGCATTTTGTGTTATATGCTATTACTTTTCTGGCAGTATTAGTGCTTTGTGTAATACTATTCTTTCCATTCTGATTTATGTAGAAAACAGATTGGTTGTAATAACAGATTGTGCAGAGGATGGGTGCATTAGATCAACGATGCAAATGCATCTGTTCCTCTGTTACGATGCAAAAAAACACCCTGCCTAACGGGAAAGTATTGCTTCCCTATCGAAAAAATATCACAATTATCGCATGGTATATGACATGGAAATGCTTACTATTGATACCAATGATATGAAGTAATAACAAACGTTGATGGATTGATCCTATTCCTGACTTTATTTTAAGAAACAATCTAAGCTCATCAGGCTTAACAAAGAATGAATTTATCAACTGGTTGAAAACCAAATAGTTTTCAGTTAATTTGTAGATAACGCCCCCAACTACATTCCTAAGATATCATAGTGCTCTCTAAACACAAGATAGTAACCATCAGCATATATGCTGAATTGATCATTCAAGGCTTCGTTTAGGGTGCCCTGCCAGTGCATGTCGAAGGGGTAGGGGGCCCAGCGCAGACCAGTGCCTGAAATAGACTTGCATGTAAGATTGAAGATGCTGACTTGCTGACCTGCAACAGTGGCAAAAGACTGGTTGCCATGGGCTACAGAAAAGGTGCCATGGTCGGTAATCATGGTGGGAACAACCCCAAGTTTCTCATGATAAAACCTCATGAGAGAGATATTGCCGAGGGTGTGGTCCTCCCGTTTGCCTGTGGCTGCAAGATAAGCGATAGAAGGATTGTTGCCAAGGGTGCTGACTACATACCTTGTAGCCTTGGTCAAATCATTGTAATCCTGTTCGGAGATTATGTGCAGGCGGTCGGCTAACTGCTCTTTTAGGTCGTCGGCCAGTGAATCGCCATCGCCAATCACTGCATCGGGCATCACTCCATGTTCGAGAGCTGTGGCGACAGCACCATCACAGCATACCACCATGCGGGCATTGCCAATGGCGGACAATGGAATGGGATGGCTGGGATAGTCGCCTGCGGCTATTATCACTGCATCGAAATGACTGTGGGTGTCAATAAGTGGAATCATATTGTCTTCTGTTCTTTCATCATCCTACGCCACTTCATATATCCTGCCACAGCTATGGCTACATAAAGACCATAGAGGGCAGCCTTGAAGGGAATACCTTTTATTATATAGAGATAGCAGCAGATGGCATCAACGATAATCCAGAAGAACCACTGCTGAATGTATTTGCGTGCCAATGCCCATAGGCCAACGAAACTGAGGGCATTGGTGAAACTGTCTAATACTGGTACGCTTGAGTCGGTATATCTGTCGAGCACAAACCATGTGGCCACCCATGCTATGGCAAAGAAGATGAGGCTGGGGATATAGAGTCGCCTTGGCATGTCGGTGATGGGCATGCCGGCACCCGGCTCCTGCTTTTCCTTCCTTCCCCATGTCCATACCGCCCAACCATAAACGGCGGCAAGGGTGTAATAGACCGCCATGCCGGCATCGCCATAGAGACCATGACTCCAATATAGCCATGTGTCGAGGGCAGGCATGATAATACCCACAAACCAAAGCGCAATGCTGGCACGATACTCGAGCCAGATATATATCAGGCCGAGTATCGTGGTCAGTATGTCGAGCCAATATGCTGACAGAAAATTCATGCTATCAGAAGTTTATAGACAGGTTAGCCATCCAGTTGAAAGGAGCGGAAGGAGCGAAGCCAGCCTCATAGAGGTCATCAACGCAGTAAGCTGTCAGTTTGCCGTTTTTCATTCCGTAGTTTGGTGCTGCCCATCCGTTGTTGTCGTATTTCTTGTTGAAGATATTATAGAATGTCACACCTATGGTGGCATCCTTGAGACCGATGGCGTTGAGTTTGAAATTGTATGCGAGGTTGATATCTGTGGTGAAGAAATCCTCGAGCATCATGCCTACGTTTCTGTCCACGCTTCCATCCTCGTTGTAGTTTACATAGTACTTGAAGTCTGTATTGGTGAGATACTGCTCGCCCACGTATCTGCTGCGGATGGTGGCGCTGGCACCTTTGTATGAGAAGGTGAAGATATTGTTGATGATTGCTTCGGGAGAGAAAGACGTATGTGTCTCGCCGAGGTTGGCACCTTTTTCTACCTCATCGCCCTGTGTGTTGGTTTCTGTCCATGATATTGTCCAGTTTTTGTTGCGGTTTTTGGAGAATGCGGCGTTGATATCCCATCTGAACCAGTTTACGGGTTTCCATGATGCGTCGAGTTCGATACCTGTGCGATAGCTCTCTCCGCTGTTGTCGTTGCTTGCTATCATCTCACCTATTTCGTTGAGTTGTCCGGTAAGCACATACTGGTTGTTGTAGAACATGTAATAGAAGTTGATGCCAGCGGCGAAGGTGGGGCTGCTGTAGCGGTAACCCACTTCTATATCCTGCAGTTTCTCTGCTTTGAGATGCTGGGTGTAGTTGTCCTGATAGTCATTGCGTACTGGTTCTCTGTGCGATATGGCATAAGAAGCATATACGCTATGGTTGCGGCATATATCATAATGCACTCCCACTTTTGGATTGAAGAAATCGAAATCGTCGTGAGCCCACAGTCCATTGGCAGTGCCGCCGATATACCAGTTGGCAGGATCTTCCATGCGATAGCCAACATGTCTGAATTGCAGGTCGACAAAGGTGCTGAAACCCTCAAACCATTCCCTCTCAGCCTTTACGTATGTGTTAAGGTCTGTTTTCCATGCGGTGTTGCGGTAATATTCGAAGTTGGGGTAGAATTCTTTCTGTGGTTCCTTAACCCATGTTACCAGTCCGAAATGGTCGCCGTCATATTTGTTCCAACCGCCGCCCCATGTGAGTTTCATGTTGTCAGCGGGCTGGTAAATAAGTGATGCTACGGCACCATAGAAATCATTGTCCACCTTCTTCTGGCGCACCAGGTCGGTCTTGAATTTGAAGTCAGAGAGCCCATACTCCTGTAGGTTTTTGTTGCTTTTGTATTCCTCATAGTATCCCTGTCCCTTTGTGTAGTGCATGGCAATATTGAAGCTGAGTTGAGGATTGATAATCTGGTTCCAAATGAGTTGGTAGTTCTGCTGATGGTAGTTGTCGGTCTGGTCGTCATAATAATGCACGTTACCATCATTGTCATAATATTCGCCGCAAGAGTTGTATCGTCTGCCATAGAGGCTCTGCTCATATTTCGATGCATAATTCCATGCATGGTAGGTCTGCTCTTTGCCATTGAAGGTGATGAATTTCACCATTGTCTTGTCGCCGAAATATCCAGCCTGGATAAAGTATGAGTTGAGGTTTGTGTGTGCCCTGTCGATATATCCGTGGCTGCCGATATTTGAGAGTCGTCCCTGCACACCCCAGTGCCCATTGATGAGTCCTGTGCCGAATCTCATGGTCTCCTTATGTGTATAATAGCTACCGGCGCTCATGTCTATGCCTACAAAGGGATTGACACCAATATTCTCCGTCTGCATGTTGATGGAAGCACCGAATGCTCCTGAACCATTGGTAGAAGTGCCGGCACCTCTTTGTATCTGCATGCTCTGTACACTTGATGCGAAGTCGCCCATGTTTACAAAGAATACCTGTGAAGACTCAGCATCATTCATAGGTATGCCATTAGCAGTGATGTTGATGCGTGATGGATCTACGCCTCTCACTCTGATAGAAGTGTAGCCGATGCCGTTGCCTGCGTCGCTGGTCGTGGTCACTGATGGAGTGAGCGAGAGCAGCATGGGTAGGTCATGCCCGATGTTGAGTTTGCTGATGTCTGCCTTTGTAATATTTGTGAAGGCCATGGGAGTGCGCTTGTCAGCGCGTGTAGATGTTACCTGAACATCCTGCAGCATTACTGTCTTGGCTGTGTCTACAGGTTCTGCTGCATTCACTTGTGCTGCACACGCCAGTGCAGCAATCATAAATACATTCTTTTTCATGTAATACTAAAAATTTAAATACTCAATAAAGGGAGTGTTGTTGAGCGGTAGCCAAAATTACCTTTTCCCTGCGTCGGCATTATCCGTATCAGGTTCGTTGGGTATGATCTCAGCCGTGCCAACAGGCACAGCACCCCTTAGCTTTCGTTTTGAAAACCGCTGCAAAGGTAGCAATAATATTCTGAAACGCCAAATCTATCGCTTAAAAGTTGGCCTCAAAGTGCTGATAATCCTTCATGGTCTTCCAGTTACCGCCCCAAGAGAACCCATATTTCTTGAATAGTCGGCAGCACAGGTCGTCGGCTTCAATCTTGTATTTGAATGCTTTCTTTCGGTTGAGATACGGTCTGGCTGTGGCTGGTTCCACCACTTCTTTGCCGTTTTTGAGTCGTTTGTGATAAGGGTTGTATAGTGGATTGATATCCACTGCCATTCCATGTCCGTGTTTAGACACCTTTTTTGTGTGTGATATATATCTGAAATTGAATGCTGATGAATTGTTGGCTCTCATGGATTGCTCGTCGTCTGCATTCCAGTGGTCTATGAGTTGGATGCTCTCTATTGGATAGCGGTTAATATAGAGTTGATAGAGAATCTCTTTTACCTGTCGGGCTATTTTTTTGTTTACAATCATTTCCCCTTCCTTGGTTTGTCCTTCGGCGGTGATATGCAAGCAGCGTATATATCTTAGGTCATTCATTGGTATTGTGCAGTCGGCCTTATAACTCTTACCTTTTATTAATCGTTGTATGGAGTCGGGGATGAGGCTGATGGAGAAATGTCTGCTAATATCATTGGCAGATTGTGTCGATGAAGGACTTATGGTTTGCGACGATATACTACTGATAGTGCAGACCATCATTCCGATGAGCACCAGCATACAGAGCTTCTTTGATTTTTTCATGCCTTTCCTTTGTTTATTATGTAGATGCCAATTGCCGAAAGACTACCCGCAAGCAGATATTTCCAATAGAAGGTTTCGCCGAGGCAGAGGCAACTGGTTATGGCTCCCACTACGGGAATGAGTGAGTTATAGATGGACACCTTGCCCACGGGATTGCATGTGAGTAGTTTGTTGTATAGCGTGAACCCTATGGTGCTTATGGCTATGAGCAACAAGAGATAGAGTAGTCCGAGCATGGTAATTTGCGGCAGTGTGCCGCCCATGGACAGTCCTGGCAGTATGAGTAGAGCACCACCAATGGCGAGGCTATAACCAGTGCCCACAAATACGTCTATGCGCTTGCTCAGTCCGCGTGTCAGCAGTGATGCCGTAGCACTGCAGAGGGCATTGAGGATGATCATTCCATCGCCCATGATAGTGAAAGCACCGCTCTCCTTGCCCCCTATATTAAGAGCCAGGATGCCAGCAATGCCTATGGCGCAACCCATCATCTTGCGTATGGTCATTCGGTCGCTGCGAAAGAAGAGGCATGCGAGTATGACCACCGAGAAGACGCTCAGAGAATTGAGTATGGCCGAGCGGGCACCATCGGCATGCGATAGTCCTATATAAAAGAAGGTATAATGCAGGGTGGTGTTCATTATACAAAACAGCAGTATATACCACCATGACGAAGAGGTGCGCACTGAGAAATCGCGATGTGCCGATGCCGCCATGGCCAGCACTATCAATCCTGAGATGCAGAAGCGTATGCCAGCAAAAAGCATCTTGCTGCCTGTCATCTCAGTGGTGATGGCAAACTCGCCAAAGCCTAACTTGATGAGCGGATATGCCCATCCCCAGGCTATGGCAGCCGTGAGGGCAAAGAGGGCCACAAAGAATGGTCGTTGGAAGATGCTCAGTGGTGTGTTGTCTGTCTTGCTGGTCATCTCTCGTATACCTGCTCTATTTCAACGATATATATATCATGCAGTCCGCCGCCTGGTTTGTCGTTATACCAGCGATAGAGTACTTCCTGGTCTACGAAGCAGTCGGCTGTCATGGGTACCTTGAATAGTTTGCGTCCGTCTATGGTTAGTCTGGCCTGCTCGAAGGTGACTGCTCCGCTGGAGAGTATATGAGGGATGAGGCCTGTGGCTGCCACCTTATCTTCATCTCTGCCGCTCTTGCTGCCGCACAACTGCAGAACTTTGCGGTATTCCTCACCGTAGAACGAGAGGGTGAGGCGGTCGGCAGCCTCTATGAACTCATGGGTGTAGCGCTCTGGGCGGATGAAAACAAAAGCCACTGGTTTGTTCCACAACCATCCTATGCCGCCCCACGATGCGGTCATGGTGTTGAAAGAGTCTGAAGAACCCGCAGTTACGAGCATCCATTCCTTGCCTATTAGGGCGAAGATATCTTCGCGCGATAGCGCTTCTATAGTTGATGTTTTCATACTTTTTTATTGTAAATGATGTTTATTCCGATGCAAAGGTACAATTTTTGCATCAGAATAAACAAATGATTGAATATTATTCTTTATTTTGAGTTAAAAAACTGTAATTATTAGGTTGTTACACCAATTCTCTGTAATTTTGCACCCCAAATGCGGATAGTGGGCCTTGGTTGCCAACAACTATCTTATCAATCATAGAAATCAAAGTAAGAATTAATATAAACAAGTACAAAGGATGAATATCTCATTTGAAAATCCAGACAAGGTCAATGGACTTTTGACCTTGACAATCGAGAAAGATGATTATCAGGCTGATGTAGAAAAAGCCTTGAAGGACTATCGCAAGAGAGCCAATATTCCTGGATTCCGCCCAGGACAGGTGCCCATGTCGATGATTAAGCGCCAGTTTGGCACCAGCGTAAAGGTAGACGTTATCAACCGTATGCTCGGCGAGAAGATTTATGCTTATATCAGCGAAAACAAAATACAGATGCTCGGTGAACCTCTGCCTAACCTCGAGAAGCAGCAGGAACTCAATATGGAGGGCGACGGCCCCTTCGAGTTTGTATTCGATATAGCTGTGGCTCCAGAGTTTACAATAACCCTTGACGGTAATGACACCATCGACTATAACGTTATTGCTGTGGATGATGATATCGTTAATCGTCAGGTGGAGATGTTCCAGTCAAGAAATGGTCACTATGACAAGGTGGAGACCTACGATCCCGCTCAGAATGACATGCTCAAGGGTGACCTGCGCGAACTGGATGCCGAGGGCAATGCCAAAGAGGATGGTATCGTGGTGGAAGGTGCAGTGTTAATGCCTGAGTATATCAAGGTGGATGAGCAGAAGAGCCTCTTCGACAATGCCAAGCTTGGTAGCGTTATCACCTTCAACCCCAAGAAGGCTTATGAGGGTAACGTAGGCGAGATTTCCTCGTTGCTTAAGATAGACAGGGAAAAGGTGGAGACCATGGAGTCTGACTTTACATACCTCATAACTGAGGTTTCACGCTTCATCAAGGGAGAGGTTAATCAGGAACTCTTCGATCAGGTGTTTGGCAAGGATGTGGTTACCGACGAGAAGGCATTCCGTGAGAAGGTGGCTGAGGGTATCAAGGCACAGTTTGATGTAGACTCAGACTATAAGTTCCTCCTCGATCTTCGCGCATATGCTGAGAATAAGGTTGGCGACCTTACATTCCCAGACGCACTGCTCAAGCGCATCATGCTCAACAACAATAAGGATAAAGACCAGAAATTTGTGGATGACAACTATGATGCAAGCATCAAGGAACTTAAGTGGCACCTTATCAAGGAGCAACTCGTGGCAGCCAACGGTATAAAGGTTGAGGATGCTGATGTTAAGGCAGCAGCTCGTGAGACTGCACGCATGCAGTTCGCTCAGTATGGTATGACAAACGTGCCAGATGAGTATCTCGACAATTATGCAGACAGCCTGCTCAAGGACAAGAAGAATGTTGATAATTTTGTTGACCGTGCCATCGACCGCAAACTCGTCATCGCACTCAAGAGTGTGGTAAAACTCAACGAAAAGACAGTCTCAATGGATGATTTCAACAAGATGATGCAGGAAAAATAATCTTTTTTTGAAAAAAAACGGATAATTATATAGAGGTTACCAACTTTTTTATTATCTTTGTGTTTAAAACAGGATATAAAAGAGTTGGTAATCTCTTTTTTTGTTCCCAATAATCATATAAAAGCAAGAAAAAGACATGAACGATTTCAGAAAATATGCCACAAGGCATTACGGTATCAATGGTATGGTGCTCGATGACGTGATCAAGGCACAGTCACAGTATCTAAACCCTTATATCCTCGAGGAAAGACAGTTGAACGTGACTCAGATGGATGTATTCTCGAGACTGATGATGGATCGCATCATCTTCCTTGGCACACCTATTGATGACTATACTGCCAACACACTCCAGGCCCAGTTGCTCTATCTGGACTCTACAGACCCAGGAAAAGATATCTCTATATATATTAACTCACCTGGCGGAAGCGTGTCGGCAGGACTTGGCATCTATGACACCATGCAGTTTATTACGAGCGACGTGGCCACTATATGTACAGGTATGGCTGCATCCATGGCTGCCGTGCTGCTTGTGTCAGGTCAAGATGGCAAACGTTCTGCTCTTACCCATAGTCGTGTGATGATACATCAGCCACTCGGTGGCGTACAGGGACAGGCTTCGGATATAGAGATTGAGGCCAAGGAGATAATGAAATGCAAAAAAGAACTGTATAATATCATCTCTGAACATTCGCATCAACCCTTTGATAAGGTTTGGACAGACTCCGACCGCAACTATTGGATGACAGCCCAGGAAGCCAAGGATTACGGAATGGTAGACAACGTACTGGTAAAAAAGAAATAATTACAGACAAGAAGAGATAAGAAACTTATAATGAAGAAGAAATGTAGTTTCTGCGGCAGACCGGAAGGTTCTGCTCCACTGCTCCTCACGGGCATAGATGCGTATATCTGTTCAGACTGCGTGATGCAGGCATATAATGTGGTGAGAGAAATGGGCATGGCAGGCGAAGACCCTGTTGAAGACAGGAAACCCAAGACCGGCAAGAAGCCAAAACTCAAGAAGATACCCAAACCCAAGGAGATAAAGAAATTCCTTGATGAGTATGTTGTGGGGCAGGATTATGCCAAGAAATACCTCTCTGTGGCTGTCTACAACCACTACAAACGACTCCAGCAGAAGACCGACGACAGCGGAGTGGAGATAGAAAAGAGCAATATCATCATGGTGGGCACCACAGGTACGGGCAAGACCCTCTTGGCACGCACCATAGCCAAACTCCTTGATGTACCTTTCACTATCGTGGATGCTACCGTTTTCACCGAAGCGGGATATGTGGGAGAGGATGTGGAGAGCATCCTGTCGAGACTTCTTCAGGTGGCTGACTATGATGTGGAGGCTGCCGAGAGAGGAATAGTGTTTATAGATGAGATAGATAAGATTGCCCGCAAGAGCGACAATCCCTCCATTACCAGGGATGTGAGCGGTGAGGGTGTGCAGCAGGGGTTGCTCAAACTCCTTGAGGGTACCATGGTCAACGTGCCACCAAAGGGAGGACGCAAGCACCCCGACCAGGATTACATACATGTGGACACAAGAAATATACTCTTTATCTGCGGTGGAGCCTTTGATGGCATCGAACGCAAGATAGCACAACGACTCAATACTCATACCGTGGGATATAATTCTGTGCAGAACGTGAGGAAACTGGACAAAAACGATATGTTGCAGTATGTGCAGCCCCAAGACCTCAAGTCCTTTGGACTCATACCAGAAATCATCGGACGCCTGCCCGTGCTCACATACCTCAACCCACTCAACAAGGAGACTCTGACCAAGATACTGACAGAGCCCAAAAACTCTATTATCAAACAGTATATGAAACTGTTTGAGATGGATGGCATAAAACTCACCTTCACTGATGAGGCTCTCCAGTTCATCGTAGACAAGGCTGTGGAATATAAGTTGGGAGCACGCGGACTTCGCTCTATCGTTGAGAATATCATGACCGAGGCAATGTTTGAAACTCCATCCAAGAAGACAGACCACTTTGAGGTGACAGCAGAATACGCAAAACAACAATTCGACAATACCCGTTTCTGACCGTGTATCATACTGCGGCAAAACAAATATACAGATATACATTATTATATATATAAGGCTATGGCAAACAATGTAAACCTGACAACAGCTCTGAAGAAATACTTCGGATTTGACAAATTCAAAGGTGACCAGGAGGCGATAATCCAGAATGTGCTCAACAATCGTGACACTTTCGTGCTTATGCCTACTGGCGGTGGAAAATCCTTGTGCTATCAGTTGCCCTCGCTCCTTATGGAGGGCACAGCCATCGTAGTATCTCCACTCATCGCACTGATGAAAAACCAGGTGGACGTGATCTCCAATATCAGTGATGTGGAGGGCATAGCCCATTATATCAACTCATCGCTCAATAAGTCGGCTATAGACCAGGTAAAGAAGGATATCAGGGAGGGACGCACCAAACTGCTCTATGTGGCACCCGAATCGCTGACCAAAGAAGAGAACGTCGAATTCCTCAAGTCTATTAAGATATCCTTCTATGCCATTGATGAGGCTCACTGTATATCAGAATGGGGACATGACTTCCGACCCGAATACAGGCGCATCAGACCAATCATTAATGATATTGGCAATGCTCCCGTCATAGCCCTTACAGCCACTGCCACCGATAAGGTTAGAACGGATATCAAGAAAAGTCTCGGCATTGCAGATGCTGATGAGTTCAAGAGTTCGTTCAACAGACCGAACCTCTATTATGAGGTGAGACCCAAGACTAAGGAGGTAGACAAGGATATCATTAAGTTTATCAAGCAGCACCCAAACAAGAGCGGCATCATCTATTGCCTCTCGAGGAAGAAAGTTGAGGAACTTGCTGCTATCCTGATGGCCAATGATATCAAGGCTTCTCCATATCATGCGGGACTCGATTCCGCCACCCGCTCGCAGACACAGGATGATTTCCTTATGGAAAGAATTGATGTCATCGTGGCCACCATCGCCTTTGGTATGGGCATAGATAAACCCGACGTGAGATTTGTGATCCATTATGATATCCCCAAGAGTCTTGAAGGGTATTATCAGGAAACAGGACGTGCTGGACGTGACGGGGGAGAAGGACGCTGCATCACCTTTTATTCAAATAAAGACCTACAGAAACTGGATAAGTTTATGGAAGGGAAGCCCGTGGCCGAACAGGATATAGGTAGACAACTGCTGCAGGAAACAGCAGCATACGCCGAGACTTCTGTATGCCGCAGAAAGATGCTCCTGCATTATTTCGGAGAGATATACGACAAGGACAACTGCGGCAACTGCGACAACTGTTTGCATCCAAAGAAGAAAGTGGAGGCCGAAAAGGAGATGGTCATCGCGCTAAAGGCTATCAAGGCCATCAAAGAGAATTTCCGCACTGATTATGTTATCGACTTCATTAGAGGCGAAGAGACAGACGAGATAGTGGCACATAAGCATCAGGATCTGCCCGAGTTCGGTTCTGGCGAGGATGCCAACGAGAAGATATGGAGCCCGCTCATCCGACAGGCTCTCATCGCAGGTTATCTGCATAAAGAGGTGGAGAACTATGGCCTACTCAAGATTACTGCCGAGGGTAAGAGGTTTATGAAACACCCGGAGTCGTTTATGATCGTTGAAGATAACGAGTTTGGCGATTATGATGATGCACCCGATGCCGTGGGTGGCACTGGTGCACTCGACCCGGTGCTCTGCTCTATGCTCAAGGATTTGAGAAAGAAATGGGCAAACAAACTGGAGAGACCACCGTATGTCATCTTTCAGGATGTATCCATAGACCAGATGGCTACTGACTATCCTGTTACTCTTGATGAACTCAAGAATATTCAGGGCGTGGGTGAAGGAAAGATACGCAAACCATATGCTGCAGAATTTGTCAGTCTGATAAAGAAATATTGTGATGAAAACGAGATAGAGAGACAGACTGATCTCAGAGTGAGAACAGTGGCCAAGAAGTCTGTGCTCAAGGTAAATATCATTCAGAGTATAGACAGACAGGTGGCCCTCGACGATATTGCCAATGCCAAGGGAATGGAATTTGAAGATCTGCTCACGGAGGTGGAGGCGATAGTCTATTCAGGCACAAAACTCAATATCGACTATTTCCTTGAGGAGGTAATGGATGATGACCACGTGGATGATATCTATGAGTATTTCCGCGAGTCGGAAACCGATGATATTGAAGCAGCACTCGATGAACTTGGCAATGACTATTCTGAAGATGAAATAAGACTCGTTAGAATCAAGTTCATATCAGAAATGGCCAACTGACATTGTGAAATCGTGTTAATATAGAAAGTTATTGAAAATATTTTCTACGAATGTGGTTTTTTTGTGCTAAATTTGCACGCAATAATTTTATAACTCATAAATATGTCATCATTTATTGCAGATAAAATCGTGATGGACGGACTGACTTTTGACGACGTCCTGCTTATTCCAGCTTACTCTGAAGTACTGCCAAAGACAGTGGAGTTGAAAACAATGTTCTCGAGAAACATCTCTCTCAATGTGCCCTTCGTGACTGCCGCCATGGACACTGTCACTGAGTCGCAAATGGCCATAGCTATAGCACGTGAGGGTGGCATCGGCGTTATTCATAAAAATATGTCTATTGAAGAGCAGGCTAGACAAGTGGCCATAGTAAAGCGTGCGGAAAATGGTATGATCTATGATCCCGTGACCATTCGCCTTGGTTCAACTGTCAATGACGCACTTAATATGATGGCAGAATACCATATCGGCGGAATTCCTGTGGTGGATGAGCAAAACCATCTTGTGGGTATAGTCACCAACCGTGACCTGCGATTCGAGCGCCATCTCGACAAGAAGATAGATGACGTGATGTCTAAGGACAACCTCGTTACCACGGATCAGCAGACCGACCTTGCAGCAGCCGCACAGATATTACAGGAGAATAAGATAGAGAAACTTCCCGTGGTTGACAAGGATAATCATCTCGTGGGACTCATCACATATAAAGATATCACCAAGGCAAAAGACAAGCCTATGGCATGCAAGGATACCAAGGGCCGGTTGAGAGTGGCTGCCGGTGTGGGCGTTACTGCCGACACCTTGCAACGCATGCAGGCGCTCGTGGATGCTGGTGCCGATGCTATCGTTATCGATACAGCTCATGGCCATTCCAAGTCTGTGATAGAGAAACTCGTGGAAGCCAAGAAGTCATTCCCCAATGTTGATATCGTGGTTGGCAACGTGGCTACTGGCGAGGCAGCAAGACTGCTCGTTGACAATGGTGCCGACGCTATCAAGGTGGGCATTGGGCCAGGTTCCATCTGTACTACTCGTGTAGTGGCAGGAGTCGGCGTGCCTCAGTTGTCGGCAGTCTATGATGTCTATACAGCCCTTCAGGGTACTGGCGTACCCCTTATCGCCGATGGTGGCCTACGTTATTCGGGAGATATCGTCAAGGCACTCGCAGCTGGTGGCAGTTGTGTGATGATCGGTTCTCTCGTGGCTGGCACAGAGGAAAGTCCTGGCGAGACAATCATCTTCAATGGTCGAAAATTTAAGAGTTATCGCGGCATGGGTTCTCTCGAAGCCATGGAGCAGGGCTCCAAAGACCGTTACTTCCAGGGCGACACCAAGGATGTGAAGAAGTTGGTGCCAGAAGGTATTGCTGGTCGTGTGCCTTACAAGGGAACCGTTCAAGAGGTTATATACCAGTTGATAGGTGGTCTGCGTTCAGGCATGGGCTACTGCGGTGCTGCTGATATAGATAAACTCCACAATGCCAAGTTTACAAGGATTACAAATGCTGGTGTGCTTGAGAGCCATCCGCATGATATCTCAATAACAAGTGAGGCGCCCAACTATTCGCGCCCTAACGACTAAGCAATTATACAGATAAGAATGAAACGCACTTATATGGTTGCCGCACTACTCGCAATGTCAGTGTCGGCAATTGCACAGAATGATCCCGTGATCATGAGAATAAACGGGCAACCTGTGCTTCGCTCAGAGTTTGAGTATTCATACAACAAAAATAATACCGAGGGAGTGATTGACAAAAAAACAGTTGACGAGTATGTCGAACTCTTTGTCAATTACAAACTTAAGGTGGCAGCTGCCATGGAAGCAAAGATGGACACTATGGCGTCTTTCAAGGCAGAATTTACACAATATCGTGACCAGCAGATCAAACCATCGCTGGTTACTGACGCTGATGTGGAGAAAGAGGCACAAAAGGTGTATGAGAATACCAAGAATAATATTGGTGAGCGCGGCCTGGTAAGGCCGGCACATATTCTGTTGCAGTTGAACCAACAGGCTTCAGAGGCTGACAAGAACAAGGCTAAGGCAACCATCGATTCCATCTATTCCCTGCTTAAGGGAGGAGCTGACTTTGCAGTTTTGGCTAAGCAGTTCTCGCAAGACCCTGGTTCTGCTCGCAATGGGGGACTACTGCCATGGATAGGTCCCAACCAAACATTCCCCGATTTTGAGAAGGTTGCATATTCGCTTCAGGAGGGAGAGATGAGTGCTCCATTCCTTTCACCTGCAGGATATCATATCATATTGATGAAAGGACGCAAGCAACTTGAACCATATGATTCATTGCGCACCAATATACTCCAGTTCCTCGAGCGGAGGAATGTCAGAGAGAGCATAGCCAATGGCAAGGTGGCAGCATTGGTAAAGGCAGCCGAAGGCAAGTATACATCCGAGCAGATAATGCAGCAGAAAGCAGACTCTCTACAGGCTGCTGATCCAGAGTTCAAGAACCTTATTAGGGAGTATTATGATGGTCTGCTGATGTATGAGATAAGCAATCGCATGGTTTGGGACAAGGCTGCCAAGGATAATGCCGCCCTTGAATCTTTCTTCAAGAAGAACAAGAAGAAATATGCATGGTCGGAACCTCGTTTCAAGGGTATGGCATACCATGTCAAGAATGATGCAGACGCCAAGGCAGTGAAGAAATGTGTCAAGAAATTGGCTTTTGACAAATGGGCAGAGGCATTGCGCACCACCTTCAATTCGGACTCTATCATTAGGGTGAGAGTAGAAAAGGGAATATTCAAAAAAGGAGACAATGCACTTGTAGACCGTGAGATCTTCAAGGCTGACACTACAGTAACAGAAACAAAAGGATACCCCATTGATGGAGTGTATGGTAAGGTACTGAAGAAAGGTCCAGAGGCATATACCGATGTCAAGGGTTTGGTTATAGCCGATTATCAGGATGAACTGGAGAGGCAATGGGTTGCCGACCTTAGGAGCAGATATGCTGTGGAGGTAGATAAAGAGGTTTTGAAAACAGTAAAGAAGCATAACTAAATGAATAAGAGTATGTTGGGCTTAGGGCTGGCTGTGGCTTTGCCTGTTTCTGGATTGTTTGCAATGGCAACCAGTCCCATTGATGACAATACCGATGCCAATATTGTGGATGAGGTAATATGGGTGGTAGGAGACGAGGCTATCCTCAAGTCTGATGTTGAGGTGATGCGTCTGCAGGCCGCTATGGAAGGCATGAAATGGACTGGCGACCCTGACTGTGCCATACCAGAACAGATAGCTCTGCAGAAACTCTTTATGAACCAGGCTGCCATAGACAGTGTGGAGGTTACTGAGTCTGAGGTGGCTGCCGAGATAGACCAGCAGATTGAATTCTGGATTTCACAGGCTGGTTCCAAGGAAAAACTTGAGGAGTATAAGAAGGCAAGTGTCACGCAGTTGCGCACCGAACTTCATGATGTGGTAAGGGACAGGATGCTGGCACAGAGAATGAAAATGAAACTCGTGGAAGATGTGACAGCTACACCGTCTGATGTGAGACGCTATTTCAAGGATCTACCTGCAGATAGTATACCATTTGTACCTACTCAAGTGGAAGTACAGATTCTCACCCAGACTCCCAAGATTCCGATAGAAGAAATTAACAGGGTGAAAGACGAACTGCGTGATTTCACCGAGAGGATACAAAGTGGAGAGTCTTCATTCTCTACCCTTGCTCGTCTCTATTCTGAAGACCCTGTTTCGGCCCGTAGGGGAGGAGAACTCGACTTTGCTGGCAGAACTACTTTCGACCCTGCTTTTGCCGCAGTGGCTTTCAATCTCACCGATCCGAAGAAAGTGTCGAAGATTGTGGAGTCTGAGTTTGGTTTCCATATCATCCAGTTAATGGAGAAGAGAGGAGACAAGATAAAGGTCAGACATATCCTCAAGACGGCACAAGTGCCCGACGAGGCCGTTGAAGCCTCTCTTGCTCGTCTCGACTCAATAAAAACGGATATAGTGGCAGGCAAGTTCACCTTTGAGGCAGGTGCTTCGCTCATTTCCGATGACAAAGATACCCGTAACAATAATGGACTTATGTCAAAGATGGATATGACCAGGGGTACGCGCATGTCGAAATTTGAGATGCAGGACCTACCGGCAGAAGTGGCCAAGGTAGTAGATACGATGAAAATAGGTGAGGTGTCGTCACCATTCAAGATGATCAACGAAAGGGGTAAGACCGTGTGTGCCATAGTGAAACTCAAAAACCGCATAGATGCCCATAAGGCTACCATTACAGAGGATTTCCAGATTATGCAGGCTGTGGTAGTGGCCAAACGAAAGGAAGAGAAGATGCAGCAATGGGTGGCAGACAAGATAAAGAATACCTATATTAGAGTAAACGACAGATATAAGGATTGCAAGTTTGAGTACGAAGGTTGGATCAAATGACAAGAAGGAACAATACTCGATATATCTGCGGGCATAGAATCATAGCATTGGTGGTTCTATGCCTGTTTGGACTTTGTGCCGTGTGGTCGGTGAGGCCCCATAGAAAGAAGGTGCGGAAGGCTGACGACGAGCGTGTATACCTCGTGCATTCCGACCGTCTCTTCTTTGATGCCTATAAGAATGCCGATGCCCAGATCCTCAATGGGAATGTTGAGTTCAGACACAAGGGCGCACGCCTGCTTTGCGACAGTGCCCATTTCTATGAGGGCACCAATTCCTTTGAGGCATGGGGACATGTGAGGATGTTCCAGGCTGACACGCTGTCGCTCTTCAGCGACTATGCCTATTACGATGGTGACGAACAGATGGCTGAGGCCAGGTATAATGTGGTTATGAAAAATCGCAAGACCACCCTCTATACCGATAGTCTCAATTATGACCGTCTCTACGGATTGGCTTATTTTTTTGAAGGAGGAAAGATGGTGGATGGTACCGCTGTGCTTACAGCCGATTGGGGAGAATATGATACTGAATTGAAGGAAGCGCGCTTCAATTATGATGTTCGACTCAAGGATGACAACTTCTTTCTCGTGAGCGATACCCTGCTCTATGATACCAACACCAAGGAAGCCCACACCACTGGACCTTCGCATATCACATCCGGCAAAAGTAAGATCTTTACACAGGATGGATACTATAATACCCATACCAAAACATCTAAGCTCTATGATCGCTCGGTGCTCAATGATGATGACAAGACTCTTGTGGGCGACAGTCTCTTCTATAACGAGAAAGATAGTACCGGCGAAGCTTTCGGCAATGTCGTATATACAGATAAGACCAACAAGAACATGATGAAGAGCGACTATTGCTGGTATGATGGACGCATTGGTTATGCCATGGCCACAAAAAGAGCTTTGGTCATAGACTACTCGCAGCACGACTCGCTGTATATGCATGCCGACACCTTCAAACTCTATACTTTCAATATCAATACCGACAGTGTGTACCGAAAGATACATGCCTATAATAAGGTTAGGGCATACAGGGTGGATGTGCAGGCAGTCTGTGACTCACTTGTCTACAACTCCCTTGACTCATGCATGACCATGTATCGCGATCCGATAGTGTGGAACAACAACCAGCAGTTGCTCGGCGAGGAGATAAGGGTTTACATGAATGACTCAACGGTTAGTCGCGCCCATGTGCTTAGGCAGGCGTTGTCGGTAGAGCAGATGCCCGACACCGTGCATTTTAACCAGGTGGCATCCATAGACATGTTCGCATATTTCAACAACGGAGAAATCCGTGAGGCTGAAGCCGTGGATAACGTGGTGGCAGCCTATTACGTGGTAGACGATGCCGACAGCACCATCATCGGCCTCAACCGCATGGAAACAAGCAGGATGAAGATATTCCTCGAAAACAGGAAGATGAGCAAGATATGGACACCGCAGGTGGAAGGAGTGATGTATCCCATCTCTCAGGTACCCGCCGACAAGAAATTCTTGCCCACGTTTGCCTGGTTCGATTATGTCAGACCATTAAACAAAGACGATATCTTCAATTGGAGGCCCAAGAAAAGCGGCAGCGAACTCAAGGAGGTGAAACGTAAGGCTGCTCCCCTGCCTACACTTAACTAAGACTAACATGTTATTCACGACAATAGCAAAGAATGAAAGATATCATACAGTTACTGCCTGACTCGGTAGCTAACCAGATAGCTGCCGGAGAGGTGATACAAAGACCCGCATCGGTAATCAAGGAACTGGTGGAAAACTCCATAGATGCGGGGGCTACTAAGATTATCGTAGTGGTCACCGATGCTGGACGCACATCCATTCAGGTAATCGATGACGGCAAGGGCATGACAGAAACCGATGCCCGTTTGGCTTTCGAGCGCCATGCAACATCCAAGATAAGCAAGGCTGAAGATCTCTTCAATCTCCATACCATGGGATTTCGGGGTGAGGCCTTGGCTTCTGTGGCGGCGGTGGCACAGGTGGAACTCAAAACCCGCACTGTAGACAATGAAGTGGGTACATGCCTGAGCATAGCAGGGTCAAAGGTGACGGGACAAGAACCCGTGGCATGTGCCGTAGGCAGCATATTCAAGATAGATAATCTCTTCTATAATGTACCTGCAAGGAGGAAATTCCTCAAGTCAAACGCCACCGAACTCAATAATATCATGACCGCATACGAGAGGATAGTACTCGTATATCCAGAGATTGAATTCCAACTGATCAGCAATGGTACCGAACTAATCAATCTCCACAAGGGAACAGTAAGACACAGAGTGGCCGAACTCTTCGGAAAGAAGTTGGCCCAAGACCTGCTGCCCGTGGAAGTGGAAACCTCAATGTGTCGCATCACAGGTTTTGTGGGCAAACCCGAGAGTGCGCGCAAAAAAGCCTCGCATGAGTATTTCTTTGTAAATGGCAGGTATATGAAGCACCCCTATTTCCACAAGGCGGTGCAGAGCGCATTTGAGCGGATGGTGCCCGTGGGCATGCATGTGCCTTATTTTATCTATTTCGAAGTGGAACCTACAGATATAGATGTAAATATCCATCCCACCAAGACAGAGATAAAATTCGAAAACGAGCAGGTGATATGGCAGATACTCACAGCAGCGGTCAAGGATGCCCTTGGCAAATTCTGTGAAGTACCAACAATAGATTTCGATACCGAAGGTAAGCCTGAGATACCAGTGTTGGGCAACGACAATTATAATATCATGCAACCCGCCACTACCTTCAGTCCAACCTATAATCCCTTCAACGTGCATCACGAAAACAGACAGGCTCCACATGACGGATGGCAGCAGATGTATGATGTGCTCGACAATACCATGAAGGAGAAACCCATGGAGAGCACCAGCCTTTTTGATGATGACCAGTCTGTCGTAGAATGTGAATCAAAGGTTACCACGCTGGCTGTAGAAGAGAAATCTCCATCACATTACCAATATAAAGGAAAGTACATAATGACCGCCGTCAAGTCGGGACTCATGATTATTGATCAGCATAGGGCCGACGTGAGGATAAAATACGAGCACTATTTGGCGCAGATGACATCGCAGACGTCACGCACCCAAAAGATCCTGTTTCCTGAACTGATTCAGTTCTCGCCCTCGGAGGCTGTGGTGGCAGACAAACTCATGCCGGAGATGTCAGCCATAGGATATCAACTCGAAAATTTGGGCCATAATGCCTATAGCCTCAATGGTGTGCCAGCAGGACTCGAGGGAGTCAACCACTCAGTCCTGCTCCATGAGATAGTTATCGACGCAGCAGAGGGTATATCTAATGGAGCCGAGGCTATACGCAAGTCCATAGCCTTGACCATGGCTCAGCGCTCAGCTGTAACAGAAGGCGAGGTGCTCAACAATATGGAGATGGAGAATATCGTAAATCAACTCTTCGGATGCTCAAACGTTAATTATACCCCCGATGGCAAGACCATACTATGCATATTTGCACAGAAAGATATCGAGCAATTGATGGGCTAAATAACCACGATAGAGGGCAAAAAAGCATATTAATGTTCGATTTATCACTTTTTTTTTGTGCAAAAATGAAAATTCTTGCAATAATTGTTGGAGTGTATTGAAAAAATGTGTACTTTTGCAGTACGATTCGTAAAAGGCAATTTTAATTATATTAGTATAAGTATGAAAAAGTTTTTAATGTTGCTGGCTTTTGCTAGCGTTTCTGTGGCTGGTATGGCTCAGAACAATGAAGACCCTACTGAAAAGTACAGCGTGTCTACAAACTCCTTCTGGAGCAATTGGTTTATTCAGGCAAACGTTGTAGGATCTGCATTCTACAATAGCGGTGAAACAGACGATTGGGGACTGTCTAATAGCCCTCTCAAGGACTATCGTACTAATCTTGGCTTCTCTGTAGCCATTGGTAAGTGGTTCACTCCTGGCCTCGGTCTCCGTACCAAATTCAATGGTATCTGGGGTCGCAGTGTTGTTAGCGATGACAAGGAACTCAATGCAAGCAAGTACTGGACATTGAAGGAGGAAATCCTCTTCAATCTTAGCAACATGATCTGTGGTTATAGCGACACTCGCGTATGGAACTTCATTCCTTACGTAGGCTTTGGCGCTGGTCGCAATATGAGCTACAATACATATGCTATGGGTGTTGATGCTGGTATCCTCAACACATTCCGTCTGAGCAAGAAGGTTGCTGTCAACCTCGATGTTAACTATAGCGTATTTGAGCCAGACTTCGATGGCGATACTCGTCCAGGTGCTGGTAGCCGTGGCATTGGTAGCAAGGACAAGGTTCTCAATGTTGAAGTTGGTTTGACCTACAACCTCGGCAAGGCAACTTGGAACAAGACTCCAGACGTGGCTGGTATCAAAGCTCTCTCACAGGCTCAGATCGACGACCTCAACTCTCGTCTCTCTGACGCAGAAGCTGAGAACAACCGTCTGAAGACCATGTTGGCTCAGAAGCCAAAGGAGACCTCTGCAGTTGTTCAGACTGTTAAGGAAGTAGTTGCTGCTCCTGTATCTGTATTCTTCAACATCGGTAAGTCTAAGATTGCTTCTAAGAAGGATCTGCAGAATGTTAAGGACCTCGTTGCTGTGGCTAAGGAGAACAACTCTAAGATTGTTGTAACTGGTTACGCTGACAGCAAGACTGGTAGCGCTGCCTTCAACCAGAAGTTGTCTGAGAAGCGTGCAAAGGTTGTTGCTGACGCTCTCGTTAACATGGGTATCAACCGTGACAACATCGAGGTTGTTGCTGCTGGTGGTGTAAACACACTCTCTCCAGTTTCTTACAACCGTCGTGCTACTGTTGCTATCAAATAAGCAATACCTACAAATAGTATACAAAAAGGTTGGCAGGATTTCCTGTCGACCTTTTTTGTATACCCAAATCAAAGAAAATTCATTATTTTCTAAAAATAATTGCGAAAAAGTTTGGTGGTTTCAAAAAAATGCTATACCTTTGCACTCGCTTAAGAAAAGTAAGGGCGCTTAGCTCAGCTGGTTTAGAGCATCTGCCTTACAAGCAGAGGGTCGGGGGTTCGAATCCCTCAGCGCCCACTTACTTATCCAAAGCCATGAGGGCGCTTAGCTCAGCTGGTTTAGAGCATCTGCCTTACAAGCAGAGGGTCGGGGGTTCGAATCCCTCAGCGCCCACCATGATGACCTGTTGCTAATCATTAGCATCAGGTTTTTTGTTTTTTTATCAAGACGATAAGAACTTTTCGTTCTTTTTTTTGGGTAAAGTCACATAAAATGATTACCTTTGCGGCAGAATAGTTAACATACAAAATATAATAATGTAAATAAGAGGCACAACACAGCCTTCACGTAGTTTTAATTATGGAATTAGATGCATTGACCGCCGTATCGCCTATTGACGGCCGTTATAGAAGCAAGACAGAGCCATTGGCAGATTATTTTTCTGAGTATGCACTCATTCGCTATCGTATCAGGGTAGAAATAGAGTATTTTATTACGCTCTGTGAGTTGCCATTGCCGCAACTTGCTGGTATAGACCACAATCTTTTTGAACCATTGAGAGACATCTATCGTAGTTTCTCTCCATCCGATGCTGTTAGGGTAAAGGATATTGAGAAAGTAACCAACCATGATGTTAAGGCAGTAGAGTATTATATTAAGGAGCAACTCGACAAGATGAGTGGCTTCGATGAGTATAAGGAATTTATCCATTTTGGCCTTACTTCGCAGGATATCAACAATACCAGCGTGCCATTGTCTATCAAGGAAGCCTTGACAGATGTATACTATCCTTTGGTTGAGCGTCTTATCGCCCAGTTGGAGGCTTATGCTGAGGATTGGAAAGACGTTTCCATGCTTGCTAAGACCCACGGCCAGCCCGCTTCTCCCACCCGTTTGGGCAAGGAAGTTATGGTATTTGCCTATCGTCTCAGACAGCAGTTGGATGCCATGAAGTCCATTCCGCTGACAGCCAAGTTTGGTGGCGCCACTGGCAACTACAATGCCCATAAGGTGGCATATCCACAGTATGACTGGAAATCATTCGGCAATAATTTTGTGGCAGAGAAACTTGGTTTGGAGCGTGAGCAGTATACCACCCAGATAAGCAATTACGATTTTCTTGGTTCGCTCTTTGATGCCATGCGCCGCATCAATACCATAATCATCGACCTTGACCGCGACTTTTGGATGTATATCTCTATGGACTATTTTAAGCAGAAGATCAAGGCCGGAGAGGTGGGCAGCAGTGCCATGCCCCATAAGGTTAACCCCATAGACTATGAGAATAGCGAGGGAAACCTAGGCATAGCCAATGCCCTTTTGCAGTTCATAGCCGCCAAGTTGCCTGTTAGCCGTTTGCAGCGTGACCTTACCGACTCAACGGTATTGCGCAATGTAGGAGTTCCTTTCGGTCATGCAGTGATAGCAATAGAAAGTACCCTCAAGGGCTTGGGCAAGCTCATTCTCAACGAGGGCAAGATAGCAGCCGATCTTGACGACACCTGGGCAGTGGTGGCAGAAGCCATACAGACCATCTTGCGCCGCGAGGCATACCCTCACCCCTATGAGGCACTGAAGGCTCTTACCCGCACCAATGCCAAGATGACCGAGTCCACCATCCATGAGTTCATAAAGGGTCTTGAAGTGAGTGATGAGGTGAAAGCCGAACTTATGTCGATAACCCCACATACCTACACAGGCATCTAATATAGAAAGAGATTAATAGAATACAAATAACAAGAGACAACAACAATTATCAACAAGGCCGTGAGGCTACAAAACAATTAAATGATATGGATATAGACAACGAGAAGAAGTTTGGCGAGAGCACATCCGCCGACTACACAGCAGGCAACCGCGAAGGTTATCAGTCATCAGGCCAGTCTGGCAATTATCAGAACTATCGTCCAGCAGCAGGACGTTCTCCACGCCCCCGTATCCACGCGCAGCGTGCATACTCAGAGCGCAGTAATTACAACCGACCAGCACAAGAAGAGGGAGGATTCCGTCCCGAAGGGTTCGGAGCAGGCCTCCAAAGCGGTGCCCCTCAGCGCCCATCATACTCAAACCGTTTTAATAATGGTGAGGGTGGTTACTCTAACCGTGGCGGCTACAATAACAACCGTGGTGGCGGCTACAGCAACCGTGGCGGCTACAATAACAATCGTGGTGGCGGCTACAACAACCGTGGCGGCTATGGCCAGCAGGGCTATGGCAATAATCGTTATAATGCCCGTCCCAACTATGGTACTAACAATCAGGATGGCGGCTATGGCAGCAACCGTGGTGGTGGCTATGGCAGCAATCGTGGTGGCTACAATAATAACCGTGGTGGTGGCTACAACAACCATGGTGGCTACAATAATAACCGCGGTGGTGGCTACAACAACCGTGGCGGCTACAATAACAACCGCGGCGGCTATCGTCAGCATAGCGCCGACTATGATCCAAATGCAAAATACAGCTTGAAGAAGCGTATAGAATATAAGGAGGAAAACTACGATCCAAACGAGCCAATCCGTTTGAATAAGTTCCTTGCCAATGCCGGTGTTTGCAGTCGCAGGGAGGCAGATGAATTTATCCAGGCAGGAGTGGTTACAGTGAATGGTGAGGTGGTAACAGAACTCGGTACTAAGGTAATGCGTACTGATGAAATTAAGTTCCACGACCAGCCTGTATCTCTCGAGAAGAAAGTATACGTGCTACTCAACAAACCAAAGGATTATGTCACCACAAGCGATGACCCACAGCAGCGCAAGATTGTCATGGACTTAGTCAAGGATGCATGCACAGAGCGCATCTATCCCGTTGGCCGTCTTGACCGCAACACCACAGGTGTGCTTCTGCTCACCAATGATGGCGACCTGGCCAGCAAACTCACCCATCCTAAGTTCCTCAAGAAGAAGATATACCATGTGTATACCGACAAGAACGTTACTGCCCACGACCTACAGCAGATCCGTGATGGCATCCAACTTGAGGATGGCGAGATAAAGGCAGATGCCGTGGAATATGCAGATCCTGCAGACAAGAAACAGGTAGGCATAGAGATCCACAGTGGCAAAAACAGGATTGTGCGCCGCATCTTCGAGAGTCTGGGCTATAAGGTTACCAAGCTCGACCGCGTGCTATTTGCCGGTCTTACTAAGAAGAATCTTCGCCGTGGCGACTGGCGTTATCTCACCGAGGAAGAGGTAGACCGCCTTCGTATGGGTGCTTATGAGTAAACATAACAATAACGACACTAAACATGAAAGGTATAAAGAGAACAAAGGTTACTGACATGTTGCAGCGCACCGACTATGGCGCCACTGTCAACGTGAAGGGATGGGTCAGAACCCATCGAAGCAGCAAGTCAGTGGATTTCATAGCACTCAACGATGGTTCCACCATCAAGAATGTGCAGTTGGTTGTAGACCCCACACGTTTCGACGAGGCTCTGCTCAAGCAGATCACCACAGGTGCGTGTATCAGTGCCACGGGTATTCTCGTTGAGAGTCAGGGTGCAGGCCAGAGCGTGGAGATACAGTGTGAGGAGATAGAACTCTATGGCACATGTGGCAGCGACTATCCTATGCAGAAGAAAGGCCAGAGTTTTGAGTATATGCGCCAGCATGGTCATCTACGTCTGCGTACCAACACCTTCGGTGCTGTGATGCGCATCCGTCATAACATGGCCATAGCCATACACAAGTATTTCCACGATCATGGATTCTTCTATTTCCATACTCCTCTCATAACAGCCAGCGACTGTGAGGGTGCAGGTCAGATGTTCCAGGTTACCACCAAGAACCTATACGACCTTAAGAAGGATGAGGATGGCAAGATTACCTATGATGATGATTTCTTCGGCAAGCAGACATCACTCACTGTGAGCGGTCAGCTCGAGGGTGAGCTTGGAGCCACATCCCTTGGTGCCATCTATACTTTTGGTCCAACGTTCCGTGCTGAAAACTCAAATACTCCTCGACATCTTGCCGAGTTCTGGATGATAGAGCCCGAGGTGGCATTCATAGACCTCGACGACCTTATGGACCTTGAGGAAGACTTCATCAAGTATTGTGTGCAGTGGGCTTTGGACAATTGCCATGACGACCTTGAGTTCCTCAACAAGATGATAGACAAGACCCTGCTCGATCGTTTGCACAGCGTGCTCACCGACTCTTTTGTGCGTCTTCCTTATACTGAGGGTATCAAGATACTGGAGGAGGCTGTGGCCAAGGGTCGTAAGTTTGAGTTCCCCGTAAGCTGGGGTATGGACCTTGCCAGCGAGCATGAGCGTTATCTCGTTGAGGAATACTTCAAGAAGCCTGTCATTATGACTGACTATCCCAAGGAGATCAAGGCTTTCTATATGAAGATTAATGAGGATGGCAAGACCGTGCAAGGCACCGATGTGCTGTTCCCTCAGATTGGCGAGATTATCGGAGGTAGTGTGCGTGAAGAGAACTATGACAAACTGATAAGCGAGATAGAGGCTCGCGATATCCCTATGAAGGATATGTGGTGGTATCTCGATACCCGCAAATACGGAACATGCCCTCATGGCGGTTTCGGTCTCGGTTTCGAGCGTCTCATCCTCTTTGTCACTGGTATGGCAAACATCCGTGATGTCATCCCATTCCCACGTACTCCAAAGACAGCAGAGTTCTAAACAAATAATCTAAGGGTGACGTAAATCCGCGTCACCCTTGACTCACTATATGAAATAAGGTGCGGCAACAGCCGCACCTTATTTCATATAGTGTAATATTTTGTTGCAGCAGTGAGCGCAAAGTTACAAATAAGAATCAAAAGTGATAAGATTTATTCTATAAAACATTTGTAATTAAATCAAAAGTCATATCATTATTACTACTTTTTTCGCACTATTTTCCATATTATTGTATAAAAATACTTGTGCTTATCAATGATTATGTGTAATTTTGCATCACAACTAAAACAATACTATCATAACATCCATCAAAGAATATGAGAAAAACAATTGTTCATTGGGCAACAACTATTGTTATGAGCATGATATTGGTGATGGCAATGACCACGCCACAGTATCTTATGGCCTCAGACAAGATGTCTGCCGCTTATGGCAATCCTGCTTCTGGCAAGATTGTATGGTGGTCACCATCCGTGCCAATAACCTATGGCGTATATGGCCATTATGATCCTGTAGTGAAGGTGGCAGAGGGGCTGTTCTGCCAGGATATGATGGACGTGACTGCTGAGTGCCCCAAGCAGACCACATGGCATAAGGCAAGCATAAAAATAATGCAACTCGACAAGAGTGATAAGTCTGCCAAACGCATGCTGGCGCAGCAAGGTATAGATGTAGATAGCCTTGCTACACTGACCGATGGATTCTGCATAAAGGTGGTGGCAGGCAAGATATATATAGTAGGAGCCAATGGAAGAGGTACCGCCTATGGCCTACTTGAGTTGTCGCGAATGGCTGGCGTGACCCCTTGGGTATGGTGGGGTGATGTGGTGCCAGAACGCAAGAGCCTGCTTACTCTGCCCGCTGGTTATGCCACCATGCAGGGAGCATCGGTAGAATGGCGCGGCATCTTCCTCAATGACGAGGACTGGAGTCTACGCCCATGGAGTTACGACACTTACGCCCCATCGTCATTTGGACTGATAAGTGCAAAGACCTACCGCAGGGTGTTTGAACTGCTCCTGCGTCTGCGAGCCAATGCCATATGGCCTGCCATGCATCCAGGTACTATAGCATTCTTCAATACCCCTGGCGCCAAAGCCATGGCCGACAGTTGCGGCATAGCCATAGGCACCTCGCATTGCGAACCCCTGCTACGCAATAATGTGGAGGAATGGGATGTGAAGAAGCGTGGTCCATATAATTATATCACCAACAAGCAGGCTGTAACCGACTATTGGGTGGAGCGACTCAAGGAAGTGAAAGGGTCGTTAGGCGGCAATATGTTTACCATTGGCATGCGCGGCATACACGACGGGTCCATGGAGGGGGTGAAGACTATGAAAGAGAAATTTGAAGCCCTGCAACAGGTTATCGACGACCAGCAGACACTCATCTCCAGGTATATAGGTAAGCCAGAGAAGCAGATGCAGGTGTTCGTGCCATACAAGGAAGTGCTCGAGATATACGAGCGCGGTCTAAAGGTGCCCGACTATGTAACCCTGATGTGGTGCGACGACAACTATGGTTATATGACGCGCCTGTCAAACAGTCAGGAGCAGCAGCGCAGGGGTGGCGGTGGTGTCTATTACCATCTGAGCTATTGGGGTAGGCCGCACGACTATTTGTGGCTCACGACTACTCAGCCTGGACTGATATACAATGAGATGAAAGCAGCCTACGACCATAACGTGCGCAAGCTCTGGATAGCCAATGTTCATGACCCTAAAGTGGCGGGGTATGATATGGAACTCTTCCTCGACATGGCATGGAATATCAACATCGTGACGGCATCTACTGTAGATGACCATTTCCGTAGCTGGCTCTGCCGACAGTTTGGTCAGGAGGTTGGCAATGCCATCTATCCCGCCATGCATGAGTACTATCGCCTTTGCGGTCAGCGCCGCCCCGAATTCCTGGGATGGAGCCAGACTGAACTGTCGAGGGTAACGTATGACCGAGGACTCAGTCCCGTGCGCAACACGCAGTTTAGCACCACCGCCTTTGGCGGCGAATTGGATGACTATCTCTACCGTTTTGGTCATGTTGCCGCCATTGTGGAGAAGGCAGCTGAGAAGGTTCGCCCACAACTCAAGGATGCCTATTTTGCCGCCGTTCTCTATCCCGTATTGTCAGCCTCAGCCAATGCTACCAAGTTGCTGGAAGCCCAGCGTGCCCGTCAGATGGCAAATGGTAGCGCCACCAAGGGGATATTTGACATGCAGCAGCAGATAAATATTAGTGCTGCCAAGAGCCAGGATGCCTATCAGCGCATACGTCGTATGACGGAGTATTACAATGAAACCATGTCTGGCGGCAAATGGCGCAGATCTATGAACATGCGCCCCAGAGACTTGCCCGTGGGTGGAGCACCTGTGTTGCCCACACTGCTCAACAACAAGGAAGTGGAATACTATCTATCTAAAGTCAAATATCCTAACTGTTCGCCATTGACAGTCACCGATGGCACCATAGCGCGCAATGCCTGTCAGTGGGATGGGCAGACAGGGGGAGCAGAAATTGTAAAAATGCTCGGACATAGCATGCAGGCGGTATCGTTGCCCAAGGGTCAGTCGCTCAGCTATCGTATCACTACAGATAAGTCAGGTAAGGCAGTACTCCATACAGCCCTCATACCCACGCAACCCAATGATGGCGGCGACCTGCGGTTCAGCGTTACCATAGACGATGGCCAACCCGTTGTATTCTCGCTCAAGGAGAAATTCCGCAGCGAGGGATGGAAGGAAAACGTGCTACGCGGACAAGCCGTCAAAACCTTGCAATTAGACAATATCACCAAGGGCGAGCATACCATAACAATCAAGGCCCTCGACCATCATATCATCATAGACCAGTGGATGCTCGACTTCAATCCGCAGCGCAAGCACTACCTCTTTCCAGTGGTGCAAAGCATACAATAGCGTGTTTTTTGCTTGAGGCAACAAAATAAAACTCTGTTATCATCGTTATTATGATAGATGATAGAGCGCATAAGGCTTTTGATTATATGGATGATGCGATGGCGATACTGCAGGGGCTTCGGCGTACAGTCGCCATTTGCCTATTCGTTTATCCGATACGTGATAAACGAACATTACCCTTATTATGCATATAAGAAACTGAAGAAGAAGCATAAGGCTAAAGGACCAGCAACAATAAGGTGCGGTGAGTTCTATCTGAGACTGGCCAACTATCTGCAACCTGCACACGTATTACTCTGCATGGATGACGATGACTGGCGAAAGGATTATATCCTGGCGGGATGCCGCTGTGCTACTGTATCGCAAGATGCCGACATTCGGCAGACGCAACTCCTCATCACCGATGCTGAGCAGCTGGACGAAAACGCTGAAATGATGATGGCGGGCAATAGCAATGAACGCAAGGTGATCATAGCAGAAAATATCAAAAAAAGCCCATTCCATCGTAAGCAATGGCACGATTTTGCGTTGCGCGATGGTATAGATGTGACCTTCGACCTATATCACATGGGAGTGGTATTCATTAATACTGGTTTGCACAAGGCACATTACATCGTCAACTTCTAACCAAGACAATTAATATGATGTTAACTAAACAATACACCTTATATCATAAATATGAAGATAACAAAAGTATATACTAAGACAGGTGATCTGGGTACCACGGCCATAGTGGGAGGCGCACGGCTCTCAAAATCAGATGCACGAATTGAAGCTTATGGCACAGTGGACGAACTGAGTTGTCATCTGGGATTGCTTGCAGCAGAAATGGCTGAGGGCGACGACAGAAACAATATATTCCGCATACAGAACACCCTGTTCAATGTATGCTCGCATCTGGCCACTGACCAAGCCACCACTCCCCTCTATCCATCATGCCGAATACCCGAAGGAGAAGTGGAATGGGTGGAACAGAGAATAGACGAGTGCAATGCCCTATTTTCAGAATTCCAGGGATTCATTCTGCCAGGCGGTTGCCGTGCTGCAGCACAAGCCCATGTGGCAAGGGCTGTATGCCGAAGAGCGGAGAGACGCGTGGTAGCCCTGTCACAAACGACAACTATTTCTGCTGAAATACTCAAATATATTAATAGATTATCTGATTATTTGTTCGTTTTAGCGAAAAAAATTAATTTATCAGCAAAGATAGAGGAAAAAATATGGGTAAATGCTTGCAAATAAGAATTATTTTATTACTTTTGCGGCAAATTAAATCTAACAACTATGTATTGGACACTTGAATTAGCATCAAAACTGGAAGACGCACCTTGGCCAGCAACTAAGGATGAACTTATAGACTATGCGATACGCTCAGGCGCACCGCTTGAAGTATTGGAGAATTTGCAGGAAATAGAAGATGAAGGCGACGTATACGAAAGTATCGAAGATATTTGGCCAGACTATCCTACTAAGGAAGATTTCCTGTTTAACGAGGATGAATATTGATTAACCCAGATATATCAGTTGCTGCGGGCGATGCATACGTATGACAATGCGCATGTACCGCCCGTGCGCTTTTTAATATCATGCAGTATATGATTAACATAAGCAAGAAACTATTGACGATAGTGGCTATGACCATGACCGTGGCCGCAAATAGCGTTGCTGCAGACACCCTTACTGTGGCGATGACAGGAGATATCATGATGGGAACCCTTTTCCCAACACCCGTGCTGCCACCCGAAGACGGCAAGAAACTCTTTGTGGATGTTAAGAACATACTATTAAATGCAGACGTGACAGCCGGAAACCTCGAGGGCACGCTCTGCGACGATGGTACCACCAAGAAGAAACCATCCAAATACTGCTATGCCTTTGAAACACCCTTGCGCTTTGCGCCAAGACTGAAAGAGGTGGGCTTCGATTTCTTGACCATGGCCAACAACCATAGTATGGACTTCGGGTTAAAGGGTCTGGAGTCAACAGAGAAAACCCTCGACGCCATGGGCATAGCATACGCTGGGGTGAGAGGACGACGTAAAGGTGCCGTGGTGACACGAAATGGCGTGAGATACGGATTCTGCGCCTTCGGACATAATGGCTATACCATCAGACATCAGGAACTTGAAACCGCCAAAGCTATCATAGACAGCATCAGAAATAAATGCGACATACTGATAGTCACCTTCCATGGCGGTGCAGAAGGCAAAGACAAGAGCAACCTGCCACAGGGAAGGGAGTATTTTCTTGGTGAGGATAGGGGAGAGCTACGATCCTTTACACATTTCTGCATAGACAATGGTGCCGACATAGTATTTGGACACGGGCCACATGTGGTAAGATGCGTGGAACTATACAAGGGCAGGCTCATAGCCTATAGCCTTGGCAATTTCTGCACACCATACGGGGTAAATATCACAGGCATATCTGGATATGCTCCCGTGCTGGAAGCCAAGATAAGCAAAGACGGACGATTTCTGAAAGGCAAGATACACTCCTTCATACAACAAAGAGGCAAGGGACCACGCAAGGACAATGCCAATATGGTGGCAAAGCAGATGCGCAAACTTACCAATGCCGACATCAAAAACAACAAACTGAAGATTGCCGACGATGGCACCATAACGGTGAAATAAGTGCGGCACAGGGTCATTTTTATAAAAATAATACAATAAATCACGATTCTCTCCGTTATACATAATGTGCGGAACTATAGGTGGATGATAATAGCTATGCTCGTCATGATGGCCACGAAGGCCAAGGCGCAGTATGATCCGACCTTTTCTCACTACTGGGCACTGGAGCCATCCTTCAATCCAGCAGCAGTGGGGAAAGAGTCGAAACTGAATATTGCCGTTGACTATGCTATGGCACTCACAGGGTTTGAAAACAATCCTACCACCATGTATGCCGCCGCCGATATGCCCTTCTACTTCATCAAATCATACCACGGAGCAGGAGCGCAGATGCTTAACGACCAGATTGGCCTTTTCTCGCACAAGACCTTTGCATTGCAATATGCCTTTAGGCAGAAACTCTTTGGAGGCATGCTCGGAATAGGTGTTCAGGTAGGTATGATAAGTGAAACCTTTGATGGTTCGAAAGTAGACACAGAAACACCAAACGACAATGCTTTCCCGTCGTCGGAAGTAAACGGTTCGGCACTGGATATAGGCGCGGGATTATACTACACTCACCGCCAGTGGTATGTGGGTATCTCGGCCAAACATCTGACCGCTCCAACCATACAATTGGGCGAAAGACAGGATTTTAAGATAGACATGTCGTATTTTTTGACCGCAGGATACAATATTAAACTGAGAAATCCGTTTATATCTATACAACCATCACTCTTGGCACGATATGACGGCACTGCCTATAGGGTGGACATGACAGGAAGGGTTAAGTATACCCACGAGAAAAAAGTGATGTATGCTGGTGCGGCCTATAGTCCCACCAATTCTGTCACGTTTATGGTTGGAGGAATGTTTCACGGAGTGATGCTCGGCTACAGTTATGAACTCTACACATCAGCAATAGAAGCGGGCAATGGCGGACATGAACTCTTTGTGGGCTACCAGATGGATATGAACTTACAGAAAAAAGGACGTAACAAGCATAAAAGTGTGAGATTGCTTTAGAATATGAAAAAGAATGATATTATATCAATGGCATGCCTCTGCATAATGACAGCAGTGCTGACAGCCTGCATGTCGGGAGGCGGCGCATCCATGGCCAGTGGCGGAGAGGTGACCGGGGCCAGCGGAAGACCTTTTACCGAACCTACACCATACGGGATGACCCTCATAAAGCGCGGTCACCTCAAGATGGGTATAGACAAGCAAGATAGCCTTTGGGGAAAGCAAACCCCCATTAAAGATATCTCCGTGGAGGGATTCTGGATGGACGAAACGGAGATTACCAACTCCCAGTACAGGCAGTTTGTTAACTATGTCAGAGACTCTATCATCAGAGAGAGACTCGCAGACCCCGCATACGGTGGCGACGAGACATATAAGATAGAGGAAGACAAGAATGGCGACCCCGTGAAGCCTCATCTCAACTGGAAGAAACCACTGCCACGCAAACCTAATGAGGATGAACTGAAAGCCATAGAGAGCGTGTATGTAGTACATCCCATAACCGGCGAGAAAATGCTCGACGCTAGTCAGATGAACTACAGATACGAGATTTATGACTATACACAGGCTGCCCTGAGAAAAAACAGACTCAATCCCGAGGAGCGCAACCTCAATACCGATATTACCGTAGACCCCAACCAGCAGGTATGGATTTCAAAGGATACGGCCTATATCGATGACGAGGGAAAGATTGTGAGACAGACCATCAACAGACCACTCTCTGGTCCGTGGGATTTCCTCAATACCTATATAGTGAATATCTATCCCGACACCACATGCTGGGTCAATGACTTCCAGAATGCAGAGAATGAAAACTATATGCGACTCTATTTCTCCAATCCAGCATATAACGACTATCCCGTGGTAGGAGTGACATGGGAGCAGGCAAACGCCTTCTGTGCATGGCGTACCGAGTATCTCCTTAAGGGACTGGGAGCTGCCGCACGCTTTGTGCAGAGATACAGACTGCCTACCGAGGCCGAATGGGAGTATGCAGCAAGAGGCAAAAATCAGAATGAGTTTCCATGGGAGAATGCCGACGTAGCAAGCGGAAAAGGATGCTTCTTTGCCAATTTCAAACCAGACAAAGGAAACTATACCAAAGATGGCAACCTCATAACAAGCAAGACGGGCATCTATACAGCAAACAGCAACGGACTCTATGACATGGCAGGCAACGTGGCTGAATGGACGAGCACCATCTATACCGAGGCTGGAGTGGAGTCGATGAATGATATAAATCCGCAACTGCAATACAATGCAGCCAAGGAAGACCCCTACAGACTGAAGACCAAAGTGGTCAAGGGTGGTTCGTGGAAAGACCCCGAGTCATACATACGCTCGGCATGGCGCACGTATGAATATCAGAACCAACCACGCTCATACATCGGTTTTAGATGCGTGAGAAGTCTGGCGAATACAACAAGTGACAAAATGAAAAAAAATAAAAAGTAATGACAGAGTACAGCAAGTTAAACGTGATATACCGTCTGCAGAAATGGCTCGACAGCGTGCCAGGACAGACTTTTCTCAACTACGCATATAGTTGGGGTGCAGCCATCGTTATTCTCGGTACACTCTTTAAACTCACACACCTGCCAGGAGCCAATATCATGCTCTATCTCGGTATGGGTACCGAGGTTATCGTATTCTTCATCTCTGCCTTCGACAGACCTTTCGACAAGACTGCTATTGGCAAAGAACTGCCCACGCATGTAAGCGATGAGGATGAAATGCCTGTGGATGAGAATGAGCAGCAAGCCGCAGAGAGCGTTCTGCAACCAGGCGGAGTGATTGTATCTGGAGGTGCCCTGGGTGGCAACCTGGGCGGCACAATACTTACAGGTGGCAACGATGGAATGGGCGGTTTTGGCAATTCCAGCGACCAGCAGGGGGATGCTTCAGTTGGTGGCGCATTACAGACAGGTGGCGCATTACAGACAGGTGGCAATGCTCCCGCTGGCGGCACTGTAGTTATTGGCGGCATTGGCGGTCAGATGGTGCCCCAGCAGGCTGTTAATGACGAGATGCAGGAGGCTACCAATAACTATGTGGAGGAACTCAAGCGCCTCACCGAGATGCTCGGCAAGGTAGCAGAACAGAGTCAACGCCTCACCCGCGACTCTGAAGAGATGGAAAACCTCAATCGCACCCTTACAGGAATATGCAAGGTATATGAAATGCAACTCAAGGGAGCCAGTGCACAAATTGGCACTATCGACCAGATCAATGAGCAGTCGCGCAAGATGGCTGAGCAGATCGGTGAACTCAACAAGATATATGCCCGCATGATTGAAGCCATGACGGCCAACATGAAAGGGAAATAACAAAACGTGATAACACTAATTGGTCAACACACTTAGAGTGAACAGATAATGGCAATAAAGAAAAGACCCGTATCTCCGCGCCAGAAGATGATAAACCTCATGTATGTCGTCCTCATGGCTATGTTGGCACTGAACGTATCTACTGAAGTGCTCAACGGATTCTCTGTGGTGGAGGAGAGCATACTGCGAACCACCGACAATGCATCCAAGGAGAACAACGCTATATATGACGACTTCATCGCGCAGATGAAAGCAAACCCCGAAAAGGTGAAAGCGTGGTTTGACAAAGCTCAGGAGGTGAAACGCATGAGCGACTCACTCTATAATTTCGCTGCAGAACTCAAAGTGGCCATAGTCAAAGAGGCTGACGGCGACGATGGAGATGTCAAGAATATCATTGCCAAGGATGACCTCGAGGCCGCAAGCCAGGTGATGCTTGCTCCGGGCAGGGGAAAGGGCAAGGCTCTATATGATGCCATAAACAATTTCAGAAGTCGGATACTCAACATGGTTACCGACTCGACACAACGCCAGATCATTGGTAGCAACCTAACCACTGAGATACCCAAGGGTGTCAAGACCATGGGCAAGAACTGGCAGGAATATATGTTTGAGGATATGCCCGTGGCAGCAGCCGTGACTCTGCTGTCAAAACTGCAGAGTGACGTGAGATATGCAGAAGGAGAGGTGCTCCATACCCTCGTGTCGAATATTGACCTTAAAGATATAAGGGTTAACTCGCTTAGGGCCTTCGTTATTCCCAACTCGCAGACTATCGTGAGAGGGGACAAGTTCTCTGCTCATATCGTGATGGCTGCCGTAGACACCACGCAGGCTCCTGAGATATATATAGGCAACCAGAAAATGAATCTCAACGACGGCCTCTATGAGAGGATATGTGGGGCGACAGGCGATTTCACCCTCGCTGGATATATGGAAATGGTAAACGGCAACGGTGAAAGGGTGCGCAGAGACTTCTCGCAGAAATATACTGTTGTAGACCCAAGTGCCACAGTGTCTGCCGATCTTATGAACATGCTCTATGCCGGATATAGCAACCCGATAAGTGTCAGCGTGCCAGGTGTACCACTCAATAAGGTGCAGGCCACCATGACGGGCGGAGTGCTCCAACCCGTGGGACCGGGCAAGTATATTGCACGACCCACTGCCATAGGTAAGGATGTGACCATCACAGTGACTTCTACCAATACAGGCAGGGCGCAGCAGATGGGACAGTTCACCTTCCATGTAAGAAAACTGCCTGATCCTACTGCCTATATAGCTATGAACGACGATCAGGGCAACCCATCGCGTTTCAAGGGTGGCGCGCTGAGCAAGGCTAACCTTATGGCTGCCGATGGTATAGGTGCCGCTATCGACGATGGAATACTCGACATCAAATTCAAGGTGCTCAGTTTCGAAACAGTCTTTTTCGACAATATGGGTAACGCCGTGCCTATGGTGAGCGATGGACCCTCATTCTCGGCAAGACAGAAGGACACATTCCGAAAGCTTGCGCGTAGCAAACGCTTCTATGTGTCGAGGGTTACGGCAGTGGGACCGGATGGACTGCAGCGCAAGTTGCCCACATCCATGGAAATCATAGTGAAATAAGCATTGATAGTGAAATAAATAATGAAACGATATAGGAATATGAAAAGGATTCTTATGATAATGACAGTGGCACTGGTAACCATGACAGCCTCGGCGCAACCAAAGGCCAGAAGGAATGCGGCAGCAAACAATAAGACACAAGCTGCACAGCAGATGACCCAGCGTGCCAGACTCATGTATCCCACCGCCCTCGACATGCCACAGGATGTTGTATGGAGAAGGGATATATACCGCGAATTGGACCTAAACATAGATGCAAATGCTGGCCTCTACTATCCCGTGGAACCCATTGACAAGCAGTTGAACCTCTTCACATACGTATTCAAACTCGCTCTCAATGGCTATATACCTGTGTATGAATACAGGCTGGATGGCAATGAGGTCTTCACCGATTCGGCAAAGGTGACCATGAAAACCATTCTCGACAACTATCACATCTTCTACGAAGAGAAAAATGGTAAGATAAGAGTGGACAACAGCGATATCCCTTCGGCTGAGGTAAAGATGTATTACCTCAAGGAGAGTGCCTATTATGACCAAGCCAATGCCACTTTCCGTCGTAAGGTTATAAGCCTTTGTCCTGTGATGATGAGGGATGATGACTTTGGAGGCGAAGCATCCAAATATCCGCTTTTCTGGGTTAAATACAGCGATCTTGAACCGTTCCTCAACAAGCAGACCGTGATGACCAGCAATCTCAATAATGCTGCCGTTATGACCCTCGACGACTATTTCACCATGAACAGATATGAGGGAAAGATATACAAGACGACAAACATGCTCGGACGTACGCTGGCTCAGTATTGCCAGAATGACTCGGCACTCAAGAAAGAGCAGATGAAGATAGAGGGTGAACTGAAAGCTTTTGAGCAAAACATCTTTGGTGACCAGGCAAAGAAAGACTCGCTCGACAGTATAGCCAATTTAGACCCTAAGGCTGCACGCGAGGCACAAAAGGCTGCCAAAAAGGCCAACAGGCGCAACGGACAGAACAGTGCCAAGGTAGACAAACCACGCAAACCGAAAAATCAGTCGGGAGGTGGTACGTCGGCTGCAAGGGTTACAGTAAGGAGGCAGAGACATTAATATAATAAATAAGAAACTATCATTTTTAATTAATAACAATAGAGTATGAAGAAGATTTTTACCGCAATCGTGTTTGCAGTTGCCCTTGTGGCTGCTACACCTGCCCATGCCATCAACTGGGGTATCAAGGGCGGTTACAACATCACCAACATGAGTTTCTCAAGTGATGTAATCAAAGATGACAACAAAACGGGATTCTTTATCGGACCTACAGTAAAGTTCGCTATTCCTCTCGTTGGACTGGGCTTCGATGCCGCTGCCTTCTACGACCAGAGAGATGCTGAGATGAATGACAAGACCATCTCGCAGAAGAGCATCAATATCCCTGTGAATGTGCGCTATAATATCGGTCTCGGTAGCATAGCTTCTGTCTATTTTGCTGCTGGTCCACAGTTCAGCTTCAATATCGGCAACAAGAATTATGGACTCGAAAACTCAAACAGCTTCAAGTTTAAAGACAGCAACCTCAGCGTGAACCTCGGTGCAGGTGTTTCGCTCATCAGCCACCTCGAAATCGGTTTCTGCTATAACATCGCTGTTGGCAAGACTGGTGAGGCTTCATGGACAGATGCTGCATCCCAACTCTACAAAAAGGATGCCAAGTCCAACGCATGGCAAGTGTCTGCAGCTTATTATTTCTAATCCGTTGATACGGACAGAAAGAATAAGTTAATAGGAGCATAACATAATAATATTATAATAAAGGAGGGTTCACTTATAGGGTGCAACCCTCTCTTTGGATATAGACAACGCCATGAGATATGCTGAAGTGATATTGCCCGTACCTTTAGATGCCGTTTTCACTTATTCCATCCCCAATGAGATGGAGCATAAACTGCGTGCAGGCATGAGGGTTAAGGTGCCGTTTGGCAAAACCAAAACCTATTATGGCATAGTGAGAGACATCACCGACAGAGTTCCCGACTTTGTTGACATCAAAGATATCATTGATGTGATAGACACCATGCCTATGGTTACCGACAAGCAGATGAAACTCTGGACGTGGATAGCAGACTATTATATGTCGCCTATTGGCGAAGTATACAAAGCTGCCATGCCTGCTGGCATGAAACTTGAAGGCGGATATAAACCCAAAACGGAAACCTGTATCAAGCTGAATGATAAATACGCCAACGAGCAGGCCCTGCATATAGTCCTCGATATGCTTGCAAGGTCAAAGAAGCAGTTGACTACCTTTACAACCTTTCTCGAACTCTCTCATTGGGATACCCTTGAGGGTACCACTCTGAGGTCACCATTGGCTGTGGTAACCAAAGAGGAACTGATTAATGCCGCACATGCCACCACCGCAGTAGTCTCTTCTCTGGTGACTAAAGGATTCATCGTACAGTATGAACGTGAGGTGGGGCGCATCAACGACTCCCGTGAGCCCAATCTCGACAATGTGCAGAAACTGAGCGAGGCACAGCAGACTGCCTACAACCAGATTCTCATGGGATTCATGAAAAAGCATGTGGCGCTACTGCATGGAGTGACATCAAGTGGCAAGACAGAAATCTATATCCATTTAATCAAACGCGAACTCGAACATAAGCGCCAGGTGCTCTATCTTCTGCCTGAGATTGCCCTTACCGTGCAGATGATGGAACGACTGAAGAAGGTGTTTGGTAATAAACTGGGCATCTATCACTCCAAATATTCCGATGCAGAGAGAGTAGAGATATGGCAGAAGCAACTGTCAAGTCAACCGTATGATATCATCCTTGGTGCGAGGTCGGCGGTACTGCTACCGTTTACCAATCTCGGACTCGTCATCGTGGATGAAGAGCACGAAGGGTCTTATAAGCAGCAAGACCCGATGCCACGCTATCATGCCCGTAGTGCTGCCATCATTCTGGCCAGTATGTTTGGTGCCAAGACACTGCTCGGATCGGCCACACCATGCATAGAAACCTATCATAATGCCCAAAAGGGCAAGTATGGATTAGTGTCGCTAAAGACAAGATTCAAGGATGTGGCCATGCCAGAGATAAGGGTTATAGACATCAAAGACAGACAGCACCGCAAGTTGATGAATGGTCCCTTTTCCTTCGACCTCATCACTCATATCAATGATGCCCTCAAGCAGCGGCAGCAGGTCATGCTCTTCCAAAACAGACGAGGTTTTGCGCCTATGATTGAGTGCAACCAGTGCGGATGGGTACCCAAATGCAAATACTGCGATGTGAGCCTAACCCTGCATAAAACAACCAACCAGTTGACGTGCCACTATTGTGGCTTCACCTATTCGGTGCCAGAGAAATGCCCATGCTGCGAAGGTAAAGAGCTCAAGAGTCGCGGTTACGGAACAGAGAAGATTGAGGATGCTGTGTGCAATCTCTTTCCCGAAGCAAGGGTAGTACGCATGGACTTAGACACCACACGTACGAGAAATGCCTATGAGCGTATCATCGATGATTTTGCCGCCCATCGTACCGACATACTCATCGGAACGCAGATGATAAGTAAGGGGCTCGACTTTGCCAATGTGGGTGTGGTGGGCATCATCAATGCCGACAGCATGCTCTCATATCCCGACTTCAGAGCCTACGAACAAGCTTTCATGATGCTGTCGCAAGTGAGCGGAAGGGCAGGACGAAGAGGCAAGCAGGGATTGGTTATATTGCAGACGCGACAACCCGAACTGCCCCTAATATCACAGGTTACCGCCAATGATTATGATGCACTCTATCGCGACCTGGTTGAAGAAAGGGAGATGTTTCATTATCCGCCTTTCTGTCGACTCATATATGTGTATCTCAAGCATAAGGATGATGCCGTGGTGCAGCATGCCGCCCAGGAGATGGGTGTAATGCTCAGACAATGGTTTGGCAATAGGGTGCTCGGACCAGACAAACCGGCAGTGGCAAGGGTCAAGACCATGTCAATACGCAAGTTGCTGCTCAAGCTCGAACCAGGCATTGACCTAAAAAAAGTGCGCACATGCCTCCGTAGTGTACAAGACTCTCTACTGGGGAATGTGCGCTATCGCACATTGCAGGTCTACTATGATGTAGACCCACAATGATTGGTTAGTGATTTCTTACCATCACTTAATCATGGAATGTGCTGAATGATAACTGTTGATTATCAGAACTTGAAGTCAACGCCAAGACCGATAACCCTGTTGGTACGTGTAAACGAGTTGGTCACACCCATGGCATCCTCAGCCTTATTATAGTCATCATAGAAGGTCTGGAAATAGGCGGCATTTACCTTTATCTTGTCAGTAACATTATAACCTATGCCGAAACCTGCTGAGAATGAACTGACATTAAACGAGATGTCGTTCATACCCTCGTCGTTGAAATCATACTCGGTGCGCTGCATGCCTGCGCTAACCTCCAATTTCTTGCATATATCATACTCAAGACCAAAGAGATACTCATTGCTGTCGCCGAGCATGTCTTTAGTATACTGCTTGGTGTCTACATCAAAAAAATGATGCCAGCCAGCATTGATGCGCAGGGATGGGATGAGAGCATACTGGACACCCACGGTAAGAAGGGCAGGGGAGTCCTCAGCCACCTTCTCGCCATCCTTGAACTTGTTGACTGCCGAGATGAGGCTTGCCTCCTTCACGGTAGACTTGTTCTTCATTCTCATGCGGGTTTTAAACTCATACTTGGCTGCAATGTTAAGACCACCTATCTTATAGTCAACACCAATGATAGGAGCCACACCCCATGCGGTCTGATCACACATCAGATTGACACCATTGCGATAAGGCTCAAGCATGTTAAGACTGTTCTCGGTGGCCTGTAGGGTCTGCTGGGTTGTCTGCAACTGAGCCAACTGCTGTGTAAGGGCATCGGGAACGGGCACACCTGCGGCCTCATACTGCGCAATGCCAGCGTTCACCTGTGCAATGCCAGCGTTCACTTGTGCCAAACCACCAGTTATCTGTGTATTGGCACCATCAAGGAACTGGTCGAAGGGCACTGCACCGGCAGCGGTGTTTACCTTAATATTATCCACTTTGACCTTGTACGAAGCACTGCCATAGAGCAGACGCAAACCACCATATACAGAGAGGTTGTCATTGATTTTGTAGGCAGCACCTCCAGTGAAGCCGTAATAATACTGACGCCCCTGTATATATGAGTTCATGTCGTAACCAGTGGCACCGAGGGGTGTAAGGCTCTTGGCTATGGCCGCTATAGAAGTTTCAAAGGTAGGGATACCATAATCGAATGTACACTTGCCGCCACCGCCAGTGAGGGCAAAGCCAAACTGATAACTCCATTTTCCTTTGTTGTATGCCAACTGGATAGAAGGGATGATAGGAGCGTCAGCCTCACCCTCAAACTCCTTGAAATACTTTTGGTTGGCGCCAAGAGTCTGTGATGGATTGCTCATGCCCAAAGAATAAAGATTAGACCACGAAGAAACGGTACGGGTCTGGTGTGCATTCTGAATGTTGAGAGACAGGTGCCATCCCTCTTCGAGGAATGCCACTCCTGCGGGGTTGCTATACACTCCGTCGATACCGATGGCGGCATCACGTGCTGGGTTACGGAGAAAAGCTACGTTCTGATTGGTGTTTGTCAACAAACCACCTGCTTGGGTGGTAATAGCTGCCATGGCCATCGCAGCCATGCAGACTGTTCTAAAAAAATTCATCCTAAATAATATTCTTTATTAAATAATTGGCTGCAAAATTACATAATGTGTTCGGGATTTCGGATAAAAGTGCCAACTAATTAGGTTTTGTTAACTATATTAATATCAAAACCTGCACAGATATACTTATTTGTGCAGGCTTTTGTCATAATTTTGCGAACTATTTATATGAATCTATAGTCCCTACTAAATAGTCTATTGCTCTTGTTTATCTTTGTTGAATTCAGGATAGCTTACTCGTGTATGATAAATAGTTTTGAGTTTTTCTATGAGCACAGTTTTTGCGTATGCAATATCTCGGAATGTGATAGGACATTCCTTGAAGAATCCCTGTGCCACTATGCTGTCGATGATATTGTCAACGAGTTGTCGTATAGACTTCTCTGTATAGTCGGGCAGTGAGCGTGATGCCGCTTCCACTGAGTCGGCCATCATGAGTATGGCCTGCTCTCGTGTGAATGGATTAGGACCGGGATATGTGAAGAGGAGTTCGTCCACATTGTCATCTGGGTTTTCGTTCTTATATTTTACAAAGAAGTATTTCGCTTTGCCCTGCCCATGGTGAGTGCTTATAAATCCTCTTATTATCTCTGGCAGATCATACTTATCGGCAATCTTCAGTCCCTCTGTCACATGGCTGATGATGATCTGTGCACTGTCTATATACGACATGCCCTCGTGGGGGTTTATGCCCCGTTGGTTTTCGGTGAAATAAACGGGGTTTGACATCTTGCCTATGTCATGATAGAGGGCACCTGTTCTCACGAGTTGGCTCTTGGCCCCTATCTTATTAGCTATCTCTGCTGCCAGGTTGCCCACCTGTATGGAATGTTGGAAGGTGCCGGGCGCCACCTCACTGAGTTTTCGCAATATCGGGTTGTTGGTATTTGATAATTCGATGAGTGTGATATCCGATATAAATCCAAAGGCTTTTTCTATCACGTAAAGTAGAGGATATGCAAACAGCAGAAGTATGCCATTGATGATTAGGTAGTTATAGTTGCTCCAGTCAAATTCGCTCATTGTGGTGTTCATCATCTCCACTGCCATCTCCATGAGCATGGCTGCCAGGGTTACCACAATGGCGGTTTTGAACAGTTGCGAGCGGTATTGCAGTTCGCGCAATGAATATATTGCCGCCATGCCTGCCACTGTTTCTATAAGTATGAAATCGAAAGGGTGCTGTAGCATGCACGAGCACAGCAGAATGAGTGTGATATGTGTGATAAAAGCGGTTCGTGAGTCCATGAATATTCTTATGAATATGGGCACCATGGCATACGGCACCATATACACATGTCCGAAAGAGTTTCTTACCATCAGCGAAGTCATCACGAAGAAGATGATGATGAGCGAATAGAGCATGGCTATGCTTCGTGCCTTTTCGAAATAATCCTTCCTAAACAGGGTTAGATAGATGGTGAAGCATATTACCAGAATGCTTACAAACAGCGACTCGCCCAAGAGAGACAAGCCAATCTGCGAACTGTTTTGGTTGCGCTTCTCATTCTCTTTTTCAAACGATAGCAGGATGCGGGCGGTGGTCTCGTCTATCACCTCTCCTCTGTCCACGATCTTTTGCCCTTTCTGCACCACTCCACTGGCCAGTGGTATGCTGTTTATCATGTCGTTGAGGCTTGAGGTGCTGCGCTCCTTGTCGTAGATAAGGTTTGGAGAGATATACTCATTCAGATTACACTTCTGAAGTATGGCTCGGTGGGGCTCCAGCAGTTCATCGGCAAAGAGTTTCTCGTATGCGCTCTTTGTAGAGTATATATCTGCGACAGGAATACTTTGTGCTTTCTTGCCGCTCACCACACGTATGTTTCTTGCTGTGTCGCTTGTCAGCTTACTATAGTCTGGCGAACTGATGATGCCCTTCTGATACAGTGAGTGCAATCTGTTTGCAATCACGCTTATATAATCTTTGGGCAGACCAGGAATGCCATTCTGATGGGCCATCACAAACTTCCTTACCATGGCACCCTCCACTTCGTCGTTGTATTCGTAATATGGCTCGTAGGTCTTCAGCAGACTATCTCTTTCTGCCTTTACGGTATTATCAGACTTATATATGGGGAAATCAAAGGGAGCCTTAAAGTCTGAATACCTCCAAAGTTTTCCCGCTTCCACATGATAGAATGTGCGGCCGTCGCGTGGCAGCACCCAGATAATCAGTGCCACTGTTCCCACCACTATGGCCATGCGTATAAAGAAATCCCTCCATGTGAAGTCGTCTTTTAGTTTAAACTTGCTCATGCTCTTATTGCTTTCTTTTGTCAAACCTATTATGTTATTTACGAGGAGTTAGCCTTACCGCCAATATCAGCCTATGTGGTTGAATATGCGAGACGTCTACCTCTTATAAATCTCTTTGTGATTGCGAAAGTACAAAAAAATGATGAAAACAGCAAATGAAAAGAGCTGTAATGACAAAAAAAGCCACAACTTTATCTTTTATAGCCCCAATTGTTATAATAAAGCCCATAAAAATATGCTTATTCGGAAAAAAGTATTAATTTTGCAACAAAATTTGCAATTTGTTAATAAACGATGGCAGAAAGAAGAGTAAGGGTGCGCTTTGCACCAAGTCCCACAGGGGCATTGCACATAGGCGGCGTACGCACCGCATTGTATAATTATCTGTTTGCTCGTCAGCATGGCGGCGACCTTGTGTTTAGAATTGAAGATACCGACAGCACCCGTTTCGTGCCAGGTGCCGAGGAATATATCATCGAGTCTTTCAAGTGGCTTGGCATCCGTTTCGATGAGGGTGTATCCTTTGGCGGCAGTCACGGACCATACCGTCAGAGTGAGCGTCGCGACATATATAAGAAATATGTAGACCAACTCATTGCCAATGGAAAGGCTTATATCGCTTTCGATACTCCTCAGGAATTGGAAGCCAAGCGTGGCGAGACTGCCAACTTCCAGTATGACTCACATACCCGTATGGAGATGCGCAACTCACTCACACTGGGTGCTGAGGAGACCGAGCGACTCATTGCCGATGGGCATCAATATGTGGTTAGATTTAAGATTGAACCCGGTCAGGCCGTGCATGTAGACGACCTTATCCGCGGCGATGTAAAGATAATGAGCGATATCCTTGATGATAAGGTGCTGTATAAGAGTGCCGATGGACTGCCCACCTATCATCTGGCCAATATCGTGGATGACCACCTCATGGAGATCACCCATGTAATCCGTGGCGAGGAGTGGTTGCCCAGTGCACCCCTTCATGTGCTGCTCTATGAGGCCTTCGGTTGGGCCGACACCATGCCTCGTTTTGCCCATCTCCCATTGCTGCTCAAGCCCGAGGGCAAGGGCAAACTGAGCAAGCGCGATGGCGACCGTCTCGGCTTCCCCGTGTTCCCACTCGAGTGGCATGACCCGAAGACTGGCGAGGTTTCTTCTGGCTATCGTGAGAGCGGCTATTTCCCTGAGGCAGTCATCAACTTCCTCGCATTTCTCGGTTGGAATCCCGGCACAGAACGCGAGATGTATAGTCTCGACGAACTTGTGCCCCTCTTCGATATAACCAAATGCAGCAAGTCGGGTGCCAAGTATGATTATAAGAAAGGAATATGGTTCAACCATGAGTATATCCTGCAGAAGAGCAATGAGGAGATTGCTAGTCTCTTTGCTCCTATCGTTGCCGCCCATGGCATCAGTGAGAGCATGGAGCGCGTCACCCTCGTGGTGTCTATGATGAAAGACCGTGTCAACTTTGTCAATGAGTTGTGGCCTCTCTGCTCATTCTTCTTCGTGGCACCCGATACCTACGATGAGAAGACCGCCAAGAAGCGTTGGAAGGAAGATTCTGCACAGGCGCTCACCGAACTCATCGCCGTGCTTGAGGGTATAGACGATTTCTCTGTTGCCGGTCAGGAGCATGTGGTGGAGCAATGGATAGAATCTAAGGGCTACAAACTCGGCAATATCATGAATGCCTGGCGCTTAGCCCTTGTGGGCGAAGGCAAGGGTCCTGGCATGTTTGATATCTCTGCCTTCCTTGGCAAGCAGGAAACCATATCACGAATGAAACGGGCAATCGATATTCTGGGATAAGACATGCTGTATAATTTAGCAATCTATTTCTACCTCATGGGTGTGGCCATAGCCAGTCTCTTCGACCGCAAGGTTCGTACGATGTGGCGTGGCGAGCGTGCAGCTTTTGACATTCTCAAGCAGAAAGTGGATCCCAGTGCCAACTATGTCTGGTTTCATGCTGCATCGTTAGGAGAATTTGAGCAGGGGCGTCCTCTCATGGAGCATCTTCGCCGCAAGCATCCGGAGTATAAGATATTGCTCACGTTCTTCTCTCCATCTGGCTATGAGGTGCGCAAGAATTATGAGGGAGCCGACATTATATGCTATCTCCCCCTCGACACACCTATCAATGCCATTCGCTTCCTAAGGCTCATACGTCCTGTAAAGGCTTTCTTGATCAAGTATGAGTTTTGGTATAACTATCTGCATATCCTCAAGCATCGCAATGTGCCTGTATACAGCGTGTCGAGCATTTTTAGACCTTCGCAAGTGTTCTTCAGGTGGTATGGTGGTGCCTATCGTGGTGTGCTGCGTTGCATCACTCATTTCTATGTGCAGAATGAGACAAGTCGCGAGTTGCTCAAAGGTCTTGGTATCGATTGTGTCACCGTGACTGGCGACACCCGTTTCGACCGTGTGTTGCGCATCAAGGAGCAGTCAAAGATTCTGCCGGTGGTAGAGTCGTTCCGTCGCGGTTGCCCACATGTCTTTGTGGCTGGCAGCAGTTGGCCGCCAGATGAGGATATCTTTATCCGCTATTTCCTTCAGCATCCAGAGTGGAAGGTAATCATTGCTCCCCATAAGATTGACGAAGACCATCTGCAGCAGATAGAGCAGAAACTATCGGGCAGACGAGTGGTTAGATACACTCATACCGATGATAAAGAGGCTTCAGGTGCCGAATGCATGATTATCGACTGTTTTGGTCTTTTATCAAGCATCTATCATTACGGTGATGTGGCCTATGTGGGTGGCGGCTTTGGTGTCGGCATCCATAACATCCTTGAGGCTGCGGTATGGAATGTGCCCGTATTCTTCGGTCCTAACAACTCCCATTTCCAGGAGGCGCAAGTGATGAAAGACGGCAATGGCGGCTTGGAGATCTCCACCTACGAGGATTTCGAGGTGCAGATGAACCGTCTGTCTTCTGACGATACTTATCTCAAAGATTTAGGTGAGCGCGCAGGCCAGTTTGTGAAGAGCAAGGCCGGAGCCACCCAGCGTGTACTTGAGTCGGTAAATCTATTATGAGTTCTTTATTCCTCCAGATACCATTTTGAGTATTCCACATAGTGCTGACCGAAACTCTCTGCTTGGTTGGGGCTTGTCTTTTTGATGAACTTGGCAGGCACGCCGCCCCACAGCTCATGGTCGCCAATCTTAGTGTGCTGCAATACCAATGCGCCTGCAGCCACTACAGCCCCCTTGCCAATCTCACAATGGTCGAGGAGGGTGGCGCCCATGCCTATCAGTGCTCCGTCGTGTATGGTGCATGCATGCACGGTGGCATTATGGCCTATCGTTACATCGTTGCCTATCACTGTAGGTCCCGTGGTGTTGGTCACATGTATGCATGAACCGTCCTGCACGTTGGTGCGGTTGCCAATGGTGATGGGTGCCACATCGCCACGTACCACAGCATTAAACCATATAGAGCATTCGTCGCCCATAGTCACTTCGCCCACGATGGTGGCGTTTTCGCTGAAATAGCAGTCCTTGCCCCATTTGGGGGTTAGTCCCTTGATAGATTTTATCAGTGCCATAATAGTCTTTATTATTATTGTTTTTATTCCTTTGTTGACTTATTATTCTGTTGTCGGTTGCAAAATTACAAATAATTTGTTTAACTTTGCAGTCAATATGCGAAATAATCAGTAAATAATATCACAATTAATATGGAAACAGGACTGAAGTATACAAGCAAGACCATAGTGTCTGATGCCAACACAGCCATTGCCATGGGGTCGGGCGACCTGCCCGTATTTGCCACTCCTTCCATGATGGCACTCATGGAGAATGCCGCCATGTTGGCCGTAGCCAACCATTTGCCTGAGGGTTGCACCACCGTGGGTGGGCATATAGAGTCATCGCATGTTAAACCCTCTCCTGTGGGTGCAGAGGTGGAAGCCACTGCTGTGCTCACTGCCGTGGATGGCAAGAAACTATCATTTGATATAGAGGCATACTGCGATGGTGCCCTCATCGGCAAGGGCACACACCTGCGCTTCATCGTAGACCGCGACAAATTCCTCAGTCGCCTATAAAAGAGAGGTGTGGCAACTCGCCTCACATCGTAAAAAAGCAACAGGGTGTGCCATCTTTGACACACCCTGCACTGTTCTTATACCTTGATGATATTGAGAAATATCCCGATATCTTGATACTCTTACAGGTTTGGATTAATCTCGTTCCACTTTGCAATCTCTGGCACGATATTGAGAGTAACCAGTTCGTCGCGCATCTTGCAGAGGTGCTCATAGCTGGCATCCAGTTTGGCGTTCTCCTCAGCAGTGCCCTGTGGCATCTCATAGTGAGCACCTGTAGTGTCGAGAGTGGTGTTCATAGCCATCATGATATGGTTATACTTCTCGTTGCATACGTATGTGCCTACGGGGAAACGGAATTTCTCGCCGCCCATAACAGAACGGATCATCTCTACAGAAAGATAAGCTGGGCTCTGGAAAGAAGAGCGACCACGCAGTTCGATGATCTTGGCACCACCCTGGGTCACATCAGTCTTCATCTGCTCCCACTCAGCCTCTGAGAACTCATCTGTGCCGATAATGTCGGTGAGTTTGCGGCCTGCTATAGTTACATGTGAACCGAACACAGCCATCTGCTCGCCGTGGCCACCGTATGTGGCGCAACCCTTAACCTCGCTCTGCATAACATTGAATTTCTTGGCCAGTGCGCTCTGCAGACGTGTAGAGTCGAGAGCTGCCAGTGTGGTCACCTGCGATGGTTTAAGACCAGAGTAGAGCAGGGTAACGAGACCTGTGAGGTCAGCAGGGTTGAAGATGATAACAACGTGCTTAACATCGGGGCAGTATTTCTTGATATTCTTGCCAAGACCCTCAGCAATCTCGCAGTTGCCCTTGAGCAGGTCCTCGCGTGTCATACCAGCTTTGCGTGGTGCACCACCCGAAGAAATGATATACTTAGCATTGGTGAAAGCCTCTTCTGCATCTGTGGTGGCTGTAATCTTAACATCCTCAAATCCACTCTGACGCATCTCTTCTGCTACACCCTCAGGTGAAAAGACGTCATAAAGACAAATGTCTGTGGTAAGACCCATGGTGAGCGCTGTCTGCACCATGTTGGAACCAATCATACCGGCTGCGCCGACGATTGTGAGTTTCTCGTTTGTTAATGCCATAATTCTTTATAATATTTAATTGATGTATGTATCCTGTTTGTTTTGCACCGCAAAGATACAAAAAATATCCATCTTCGCATATTTTTTTTGCCTTTAATTTGTTATTAATTCTGAAAACTATTACCTTTGCAATGTCCAAATAGCAAAAAGATATGGGTGATATTTCAAATAGGTTAGCAGAGATACGAGTGGAACTGGACCGCGAGAGTCTGGGGGCATATATTTTTACCAGTACTGATCCTCATAATGGCGAGTATGTGCCTGACCATTGGAAGTGCCGCGAATATGTGTCGGGCTTTGATGGCTCGGCAGGAACGGTGGTCGTAGCAGGCCTCGATGCTGCCTTGTGGACAGACTCACGCTATTTCCTTGCTGCCGATCGGCAGTTGCGCTTTTCTGGCATCCAACTGATGAAAGAGCGCATTGCTGGCACCCCCACCATACCTGAGTGGCTCAGTCAGAGACTCATGGTGAGCGGAAAGACCGAGGTGGGCATAGATGGGTGGACAAATAGTTATGCTTTTGTGCAGGAACTCAAACAAGAGATGCGCAGCCGTGGTGGCATCACCGTGCGCACCAATTATAATCCGCTTGATTATGTGTGGAATGACCGTCCTGCCAAACCTTCCTCCAAAGTGGTGCTGCATGATGTGGCATACGCAGGCGAGAATATCTACAGGAAGTTAAAGCGTCTCAGAACTTTCCTTGCCGAGCACAGCCTACAGGCTATACTCATATCATCGCTCGACGATATAGCATGGTTGCTCAACCTGCGTGCCGCCGATGTGCACTGCAATCCTGTGTTTGTATCTTATCTTGTGGTTGCTCACCACGATGCCGCCTTGTATATAGATGCGTCGCGATTGTCGGAGCAAGCTGCCACCTATCTTAACAGAAACAATATCACCGTGTTGCCATACGAGGATGTAAGCCATGCCTTCGAACATTTAGACCCTTTTGACAAGGTGCTAATGGATCCCAACGAGACTCCCTACACCCTCTATGCCAAGACGCCCTGTCGCAAGGCCGACATCCCTTCGCCCCTGCCGATGATGAAGGCTGTGAAGAACGAGGTGGAGATAAAGGGTTTCGACAATGCCATGATGCGTGATGGTGTGGCCATGGTGCAGTTTCTGCGCTGGTTGCGACCTGCCGTTGAGGCTGGCGGCCAGACCGAGATCTCGGTGTCTGACAAGTTGCGTGAGTTGCGTGCGAGCCAGGATCTCTTCGTCGACCTTTCCTTCGATACCATTGCAGGCTATCAGGAGCATGGAGCCATAGTGCATTACGAGGCCACCCCTGCCACCGATATGCCCTTGCGCCCTGAGGGATTGTTGCTTCTCGACAGTGGCGCCCATTATCTTGATGGCACCACCGATATCACCCGTACCATAGCCCTCGGTCCCGTTACCGATGAGCAGCGCCTTGTGTATACCCTTGTGCTCAAGGGTAACATTCAGTTGGCCATGCTTAAGTTTCCCAAGGGAGCCAGCGGCACCCAACTCGATGCTCTTGCCCGCAAGGATATGTGGTCATACGGCTACAACTATCTGCATGGCACCGGTCATGGTGTGGGTTCTTATCTTAATGTGCATGAGGGCCCTCATCAGATTCGTATGGAGTATCGTCCTGCCCCATTGCTTGAGGGTATGACGGTGACCGACGAACCTGGCATTTATGTCAGTGGCCGTTTCGGTGTGAGGATAGAAAACACGATGATAATAGAGAAATACATGACTACCGACTTTGGTGAGTTTCTGCAGATGCGGCCTCTCACCCTTTGTCCCATCGACCTTGCCCCAGTCAATATAGACATGCTCACTGCCGAGGAGAAAGAGTGGCTCAACAACTATCATGCCGATGTGTATGCCAAGCTCTCGCCACTGCTCGATGATGACCATCGCCAGTGGCTTGCAGAAGCTACAAAGAGCATTTCTTAGAAGTCGCCAGGACCATACAGTCCGAAGTTAGGGTCTTTGTCCGGTTGCCATGTGCGCACCTTGATCACGGGTTTGTCGGGGTCGTTGATGTCAACCATCAGAAAGAGGTAACCCTTGTCGCCGTATGACGATGAATAGTAGTCCTGCGCTATCTGTATGGCATACAGTTCGCCGCCACCTTGTAACTTTCTCAAGTCATTGTCGGAGAATCGTATGTTTATATACTCATTGCTATTGAAGCAATGTGCTAAATTTTTGAGATACTGGTTTTTGGTATATCTGTTTTTCTGTATTATCTTGTTGTTTTTGATTGTGGCCACGCCCATTTCGTTATTTTTGGTCATCACCATGGTGTTCAGTTCCTTGCCCACTATGATCACTGCATTGTCGTCGAAGAGCGAACTGATATAATCGAGCCTTTTCAGTCCGTAGGCTGTCTTGTAGTTCTCAAGGAAGTTCATCAGAGCCAGTCGTGTCTTCTCGTTCCATTCTCCCTTGTTCAGTATGTCGTCGGCGGCGGTGTTGCCCAGTCCGAATGCCACATTGCATATCTTCATGCTGCTGTCGAAGGATATCACGATGTCTTCAACGAATGATTTCCTTAGGCCCGACTTGAATGAGAATGCCATCTTCATGCCGCGTCCCATCACATAGTCGCCGCTCTTGTTAAACGTCCATTTGGGCACTCCCATGATTTTGGCATTGCCGTATTTTATCATCTTGGTGTATATATCCCATCCGTCGGTGGTGAAGAGGGTGCGTATTGTCTCGTGTTTGCCCGACCTTATGGCGGTGGTCATCTTATCGGCTATGGTCTGGTATGATGCAGCGTTGCTCACCTGTGCAGGGGCGCATTTTTCATCGGTGTCTGTGAATGTCTGTGCGGCAATGGTTGCCGATGGTGCGTTGCTTGCCTTGTCGGTGGCAATGTTGGCATAGGCATTGCGCATGGGGGTGCTCTTCACCACGTTCATTACCGCTTCCACTTCCTGATCTATGCGTGCCTGTCCGCGGTATTCAAACTCATATTTCAACTGATATTTGTTGCCTATGCTGCCAGGTGCCAGTTCAAGCACTCCCAGTCCGTCGCGTGCGCTGTAGATGGAGCTCCATCCCTTGCCGTCGAAATAGGTATAGTCTATGCTGTTTACCGGTTTCCCCTTGTATGATATGAAGAGTTCGATATTGTTGCCCTCGCGTTTTGTCATGCGTGCCTCAATATTATCGAATATCTCGTTCATTTTCTGTGGTATCCATGTGATGAGCAGGTGCTCGGTGTCATTGTATTTGAATGTCACGGCATTAGGATGCTGTAGTGATTTGAGCAGAATGAATGCCCAATAGAGTTGGCGAAGTGCATCGTCCACTTTGCCTTTCGTTTCGGCTTTCAGACCCATGCTCACCATATCCTTGATCTTGAATATGCGCTGCTCGAATATCTTGTCTATCTCGCTGCGTTTTATCCATCTGCCCACATGGGCATCGGGCTCGTTTTGTATTATCACCCTCTCGGTATTGGTAAGGGTGGCATTGGCGTATGTGCTCACCGACGATTCGAATTGCGACTCCTCGATCAGTTGATCGCCTTTAACCTGCTGGCGGTCTTTATTTTTGGTTTCCTTCTTCACCGATACTGCTATCTTGCTTATCAGGTCGCCTAAGGCTTGCTTGTCTGCCTCGTCGATGGAACTGCCGCGTCCCTCGCCATAGAGATATAGGTTGTTGCCCTTCACTTGCTCCCATGTCTGTGCAGTCATTGCCAGTGGCATCATCAGCAGCGCCATGGCCATATACAGTGTGTGTGTCATCTTCATTGTTCTTATCTTTTTCCTTTTTTGGTGCTATTGTGATGTCAGAAAGATTCTTTTGCTATCTCCTTGGCCAGACCGCTAAGGTGTAGTGCGGCCTCGCTTTCGCGGATAGCGTTTTCCATGGCTCTGAGTCGTGAGGCTGTGGCAGCATCGGCATTCACCACAAAGAATACCTGCATGGTCTTCTCACCCTTACCCAGTTCGCGATAGATGGCAAAGGACTCCTGCAGGTCGTTGCGAATCTCTTTCTCCACTTCGGCCTCATAGATGGCTGCAAAGGCATCCACGTCCTTGCTCGTGTCGGCGCCGTTGTTCTTCATCTCGCTCAGCAATCGGCCCTTCACATGATTGCTCGCATTCTGCGCATATTGGTTGTAGGCATTGGCCACGGCGGCACTATGACCCAGATGGTCGAGCTTATAGCGTGAGCATACCCCCACCACCTCATAAGCGCCCGACTCTGTGGCTTCCAGTTTCTCATAATGCTTGAGCAGTAGTACCTCGAGGGTACGCGACGAACCAAACAACTGCCATTTCTCCTTTTTTAGTTGTTTCATCTTGGTCTTGAATTCCTTCTCGCGTGCCTTGTCTAACATGCTTTGGGCATTGGCAACCGTCATGGCCATCATCATGACCATTATCATCATAATCACTCTTCTCATGGTTCGTATATTTTTTTAATCTTGATACAATTTGTATGATTTTGTTTTCTTTTCTGTGGCAAAGTTAATATAATTTGTTTAAACTTGTATACCTTTTCTCTTTTTTTTATGAAATGACATGTTTTTATCTCCCTTTCCGCTATATCATGGTATTTGTTATAGGAGGTGGGGCCCCTAAGAATAGTTGTTTCAAGTTTCGCTTTAATTTTGCAGAATGAAATAAGAGTCTTAACAACTCTTAAAATTAGGAAGCAAGTTGAATAAGAGAATAAGCTCAAGTGTTCAAGGCACGCCCCGAAGGGGCAACGAGCACATAGCCCAGGGCATCGCCCTGGGTATGATGAAGCGATGAAGTGCGCCCTGAAGGG
>OBLI01000178.1_pt1 | contig 69930 bp, 46 predicted proteins | sample 1519701 | NCBI WGS metagenome assembly OBLI01 (sample SAMEA3663005, study PRJEB22513) | pig gut metagenome | biome: pig gut; feature: pig-associated habitat; material: faeces | place: France | collected 2012
CTGGCCATATGCTCTGATGCCAGCTGAATTATCATTGTGTCTTGTATGGTGATAAACGTTTGCCTGTATCCGGTGCCCATGTGTATCTCGCCCCCTATATTCAGCTCGACAATGAGGGGAGGGTTAATGATAGAGGAGAGGGGGGAGGCGGGTTGCCCTTACTCAAGCTTCCACTTCATGAACCATCGCTCGTTGAATGTGATGCCGAGATTGAGCCTGAACGCGTTCTCACGAATAAGTCCGTCGGCAGAACGCTGCACCCACTGTGCCGAGATATTCACCATCGAGCGGTTGTTCCATCCATTGGTTATAGGCAGGCCTAAGCCCAAAGATGCAGATATCTCCTTATGTCCGTCGCGACCGTTGATTTTCGTGTATGGTGTGGAATAGCTGACACCGGCACGCACATGTACCCTGTCGAGATACCGGCGGCTTAGCGCCTTGTTGACAAACTCACCTCCAAGGGTCACCTTATGCCTATCTTGTAAGGTGCCGTCACAGAGGACATATTTGCCGTCACGCATGTCAGGGAACTGGTGTCCTGACCATTTCTGTAATGAATAGTCGAGGCCGACGCGCCAGCGTGTGGTATGATACCATGCCATGCCTGCTGCGAATGTCGTGGGGATGAAGAGCGCACGGCTATAGCTGTATGATGTTGTGTCCGAGACACCAGTCTGTGAGTTCGTGCTTATCTCTTTCATATCGGCTGAGCCTCCAAGAGCATGTCCTGGAGTGTATGTGGCACCGATGGTTATGTTGTCCTTCTTGCCTAACGGTTGGGTATATTGTATGCCGACATCAAGACGGTAGTTTGTCACATCGGCTGAGTAGTAACGGCCTATGGTGTTGGCGTACGAGTCAGAGTAGGCGTTTGTCACATTACGGTTGTACGAGCCCCACAGATATGCTATGTTGGCGCCTGCCGAGAAGCCTTTGACAGGCATCCATCCCAAACCGAGATATGCCATGCGGAGACCGCCTGTGCCCTCGTATGTTGTCGTATATGTCGTTGATGACGAGACTTTATTCGTCGATGAGTAGTTGTACCCTATGTTTGTGAATGGCAGGATTCCTAATGACACTCCGACATTCTTCAAGGCACGGAATGCTGCCACGGCATACTCAAAGTTGGAGTTGTTGGCATTTATCTTGCGCGAGCCTTCCTTGAAATTGGTTATCTGGCCTGCCATGCCGACATCGAAGATGAATGTGAGGCTGTCAATACGTGCGTATGACGCAGGATTCAGGTAGTTCACCTGGTTTGACTCATGCATACCCAAGGCGACACCATCCATGCCACGGTTGAAACCTGTCGACTGGTCGCTCAATAATCCAAGGCCGTATTGGCTGTATGGTGAGTTTGTCCCGCTCTGGGCCATCGAGGCGCATGGGACAAGCATCATCAGGAATATTATAATTTTCTTCATAAGTGTTAAAAATCTTCCGCTTCATGAGCGGAAAGTATAAATTTGCTGCAAAATTATATATTTTTTGGGGAATATAAGCACGTTATATCAGAAATATAAGTTATTTTTGCATCGTGAAACATTTATATGCCTTTTTTTTAGCATTTCTACTGCTCATACCCCTTAGCACAAAAGCATATACTATAGAAGACCGTCCTGCCGTCACAGACACGCTGGCAGAAGAGAGTCGTGTGCGTATATCACTGCTCACTTGCTCTCCGCATGATGAGGTTTACAGCCTTTATGGCCATACAGCCCTGCGAGTAGAGGACCCGCGCCGCGGAATGGACCTCGCGGTGAACTATGGCATGTTCTCTTTTGCAAAGCCCTTCTTCGTGCTGAGATTTGTCTTCGGCCTCACAGATTACGAGATGGGAATTGTGCCTTTTGAGGTCTTCTGCCGGGAGTACGAATACTACGGGAGCAGTGTCACACAGCAGACGATAAACCTCACAGAAACGGAGAAACAGCGCATCATAGACGCCCTGCTTGAGAATTATAAGCCGGAGAACAGGGTTTACAGGTACAATTTCTACTATGACAACTGCACTACAAGGGCGTGTGATATGGTCACAGAGAACATTGACGGCAAGGTTGTCTATGACAATACTATCGACGACGGGATGACGATGAGGCAGATGCTTCACAGGCTGAACAATGGCTCACCGTGGTCAAGCCTTGGGAATGACCTGCTGCTCGGCATAGGGGCTGACCGGCCTCTACATGGGGATGACACGCGCGCCTTGCCCCTGTCGGCTATGAGAGCCATGGAGAAGGCATATATCGTCGGTAGTGATGGCGTGAGGCGAAAGCTTGTCGTGGAGACATCAATCCCCGTAAGAGAAGGGAGACAATGGATTGGCGACGGATTCCCATTGACACCTGTCCAGTGCTCGGCGATACTGCTGGCAGTGGTTGCTCTCCTGTCCCTGTTAGAATGGAAGATTGGGAGATACATGTGGATGCTTGATGCCCTGCTTCTGACCTCGATAGGAATATGCGGGCTCATAATAACTGCCATGATAGGCTCACAACATCCGACGGTAAGGACAAACATACAGATACTTCTCTTCAACCCTATACCTCTCCTCTTCGGATGGAAGGCCATAAGGAACCGTATGCGGGGCAGATGCCATTGGATGTGGAAGACGGGAGCAGTAATGATATGCCTCATGGTTGTCCTGTTCGCATTCGAGATACAATGGCTTGACCCCGCAGTGAAGATACTCTCCGTGACAGTCATGCTAAGGTATGCTCTCGGGATAGTAGCCGATGAGAGAGCCAAGGCCAGGCAGAAGACACTGCCTGGGCAGAAGGCTGCGCGGCGAGGAGCTGGACCGTGTTGACCATACTAAAAAACAATAATAAATTCAAGGAACATACCGTGGGAGTGACCCTCTGGGTGGATTACCTCCCACACTAAACATAAAAACCTGCCGACAGATTAAGGATGAACCGTTATATATATATAATCATATTATCGCTTTTGGCGTCAGAGGCAGAGGCGCAGTCCGCTGTGGCCGATGCGCCTCGTCTTGTTGTGAATATCAGCATTGACCAGTTGCGCAGCGACTACCTTGAGACATATATGCCCCTATTCGGCAAAGATGGCTTCAGACGGTTGATTGCCAATGGAGCCCTCTATACAAGTGCAGAAGTGCCTTTTGTCCCTGTCGACCGCGCATCAGCGACCGCCGCCCTCATAACAGGCTCCTCGCCATTCTACAACGGAATAACGTCAGAGACATGGATATCGAGGAAGTCACTGCAGCCCGTATCGTGCACCACGGAGCAGTCGTCTCTGCTGACACCACGTGGCGATGCTCCGGCTCCAACCAATATGCTCGTCTCCACGATAGGCGACGAGCTGAAGATATCTACCAAGAATGCGTCGAAGGTATACTCTGTAGCCGCCGCCGCTGACGCTGCCGTACTGCTTGCAGGCCACAATGCCGACTGCGCGCTATGGGTATCATCCGAGTCAGGACTGTGGACAACATCGACATACTACAACAAGATAACGCCATCATGGGTGGTGACATTCAACAGGGCTAACACCCCGTCGGGCAAGCTGAAGACAATGAACTCGCTCTTCGGCGGACGCTCACACTATGCCGACTATGTCAAGTCGCCCCTCGTCAACAGTGACATCACTAATATGGCGCTCATGTGTGTGGCGTCAGAACATCTCGGCTATGACCAGACCCCTGACCTCCTGAACATCCAGTATACAGGAGCAGTGACAGCGATAGCGGGCCCCAAGGAAGTATATCAGAAACTTGACGATGCTATAGGACGCCTTGTCACAACCATAGAACAGCGCATAGGAACAGGGAAAGTCCTCTTCGTCGTCTCCTCGACAGGATATTATGATGAGGAGACAATCGACTATAAGCCATACATGGTCCCGTCGGGGACAGTATACATCAACCGTACCGCCAATCTCCTCAATATGTATCTCTCCGCCATATACGGACAGGCGAGATACGTCGAGGCGTTCTATGACAACCAGATATATATTGACCATAAGCTTGTTGAGCGGAAGAAAGTAAGGCTCAACGAGGTGTTGGAGAAGGCACGCGAGATGCTTATCCTCTCAGACGGTATCAGCGACGCCCACACAACATTCTCACTCGCCGACGCGCGCGACAGGCATGCCCAGATGCTCAGAAGCGGCTCCAACACCGACGTGTCGGGAGACATTATCCTCGACATCGCGCCAGGATGGAAAGTACTGAACGAGGAGACACACAGGCAACAGCCATGGAAGAAATATGGAGCGTACACTCCTATTATAATATATGGCAGTGGCGTGAAGCAGAAAGTAGTCGATACAGAAGTCACAATCGACCGCATAGCCCCTACTATCGCCAACGCCATACGCATAAGGGCCCCGAATGCAAGCAAGGCCAGGGCATTGAGATAATGGGGTATCCGGAGCTGTGTCCATAGGGAGACACGCATACTGGAGAGGATATGGCTATGCATACAGCGAGCGCATTGCTGCGGAGTTTTGACAGGTGCCAGTTCTTTATATTATCCGCTGAGAGCGACTCTGTATTCATGTCTCCAGAAGCGGACAGCCACCCCCTAAGAAGCTTCCCATATTCAGTGCCAATAGTAAATATATTTGATTTTATGGCTGTTATGTCATAAATTATCATTAACTTTGCAGACAGAAAGGTGTTACGGGGCATAACCAAAGTGGCTGTACATAGCCATGGGCATGCTGCTAGAGAGAGGGAGAGGCGGAGTCTAATCCAAGTCCTTTTCCGTCCCCAAGCCTCTTGTGCGGGAAAGCATTCCGAGGGGCGAGTCCCCATGCCCAGTGTCACATATAAACCGAAAAAAAATAAAAACAATAACACTATATGAATTTCATAAAATTTCTACAGTCAATGTTCGGCAATAAGTCTTCGAGAGACATGAAGCTTATCCAGCCGTTCGTTGAGCAGGTCAAGTCAGCATACGAAGAGATACGCCAGCTTGACAACGACCAGCTCCGTGCCAAGACAAAGGAGCTCCAGGCATATATCCACGAGAAAGGTGTGGCTAAGCAGAAAGAGATAGAGGAGCTGAAGGCAACGATAGAGCAGACACCCATCGATGAGAGAGAGCCGATATTCCAGAAAATTGACAAGCTCGACAAGGAAGTGCTCGAACTCTATGAGGAAGGTCTCAATGAGATTATGCCTGTCGCCTTCTCCATAGTCAAGGACACAGCCCGCAGATTCTGTGAGAACGAGGAGACCATCGTCACAGCCACCGATTTTGACCGTGAGCTGGCAGCCAATCCCTCCAAGGACTTTGTGACCATTGATGGCGACAAGGCGATATATCATAACCACTGGACAGCAGGCGGCAACGATCTGAAATGGGAGATGGTGCATTATGATGTGCAGCTCTTCGGTGGTGTTGTCCTCCATCAGGGTAAGATAGCCGAGATGGCCACTGGTGAGGGTAAGACCCTTGTCTCCACCCTCCCCGTATTCCTCAATGCGTTGACAGGGAATGGCGTGCATGTTGTCACAGTCAATGATTACCTCGCCAAGCGTGACTCAGAGTGGATGGGTCCGCTCTATGAGTTCCATGGCCTTAGTGTCGACTGTATCGACAAGCACCAGCCTAACTCTGATGCGCGCCGCAAGGCATATATGGCAGATATCACATTCGGTACGAACAATGAGTTCGGTTTTGACTATCTGCGTGACAATATGGCCCTCTCGCCATCCGACCTCGTGCAGCGTCGCCATAACTACGCCATTGTAGATGAGGTCGACTCTGTCCTCATAGACGATGCCCGTACACCGCTCATCATAAGCGGCCCTGTGCCGAAGGGCGATGACCAGATGTACGAGGAGTACCAGCCGCTTGTAGAGCGCCTCGTCGATGTGCAGCGCAAGCTCGCTACACAATACCTCGCCGATGCCAAGCAGATGATATCTGCCGGAGCGAAACTCCTTGAGGAAGGGAAGAAAGACGAGGGCAACAAGTCGCTCGATGAGGGATTCCTCGCCCTCTTCCGCTCATACAAGGCTCTGCCAAAGAACAAACCTCTCATAAAGTTCCTCTCAGAAGAAGGCATAAAGGCCGGAATGCTGCGCACAGAGGAGCATTACATGGAGAACAACAACCGCCGTATGCCAGAGGCCGTAGAGCCACTCTTCTTTGTCGTCGACGAGAAGCAGAACTCATGCGACCTTACAGACAAGGGAACAGCATGGCTCGCCAAGCAGGTGAACCAGGACGACCTCTTCGTCCTGCCCGATATAACCTCCCAGCTCTCAGCCCTCGAGAATGAGAAAGGCCTTTCAGAGGAGGACCGTCTTAACAAGAAGGATGAGATGCTGACACACTACGCCGTACAGTCGGAGCGTGTCCATACCCTCCAGCAGCTGCTCAAGGCCTACTGTATGTTCAACAAGGACGATGAGTATGTTGTCATAGACGGAGAGGTGAAGATTGTCGACGAGCAGACAGGACGTATCATGGAAGGCAGACGGTGGAGCGATGGCCTCCATCAGGCTGTCGAGGCAAAGGAGCATGTGCGCGTGGAGGCTGCCACACAGACATTCGCCACGATAACACTCCAGAACTATTTCCGCATGTACCACAAGCTCGCTGGTATGACAGGTACCGCCGTGACAGAGGCTGGCGAGTTCTGGGATATCTACAAGCTTGATGTAGTAGAGATACCTACCAACCGCCCTGTGCAGCGCAAAGACCTTGACGACAGGGTATACAAGACAGCCCGAGAGAAGTATAACGCCGTCATCGACGAGATAGTAGAGCTCAGGAACAATGGCCGCCCAGTGCTTGTAGGTACGACATCGGTAGAGATATCCGAGCTCCTCTCACGCATGCTCAAGATGCGCAATATCCCACATCAGGTGCTCAACGCCAAGCTCCACCAGAAGGAGGCGGACATCGTCGCCCTTGCCGGTCAGAGCAATATGGGCAAAGTCACCATTACCGACGAGGAAGGCAATGAGCGTGTCGAGGAGCGTCTCCTTGGTGCGGTGACCATAGCCACGAACATGGCGGGACGTGGTACAGATATCAAGCTCTCGCCAGAGGTGAAGGCTGCGGGCGGTCTTGCCATCATAGGTACAGAGCGTCACGAGTCACGCCGTGTCGACCGCCAGCTGCGAGGCCGTGCGGGACGCCAGGGCGACCCAGGCTCCTCTGTCTTCTACGTATCCCTTGAGGACAAGCTCATGCGTCTCTTCGCCTCTGAGCGTATCGCCTCTGTCATGGACAAGCTCGGGTTCAAGGAGGGAGAGCGCATAGAGTCGTCGATGGTCACCAATGCCATAGAGCGTGCGCAGAAGAAAGTCGAGGAGAATAACTTCGGCATACGTAAGCGTCTCCTTGAGTATGACGATGTCATGAACAAGCAGCGCACAGTCATCTACGAGAAACGCCGCCACGCCCTTATGGGAGAGCGCATCGGCATGGATATCGCCAATCTCATCTGGGACCGTGTCACCTCCATCATCGACAACAACGACTATGTCGGAGTCCGCGAGGAGCTCCTGAAGGTTCTTGCCATAGAATGCCCGTTCACAGAGAGCGAGTTCAAGACGAGAGAGCCCGGACAGCTTGAGGAGAAGACCTTCCAGCACGCCATGGAGACCTTCACACGCAAGACAGAGCGCATCTGCCAGCAGGCCCTGCCAGTCATAAAACAGGTCTACGAGAATCAGGGACACATATTCTCAAGGATTGTAGTGCCAATAACCGATGGCAAACAGGTCTATCAGCTCCCATGCGATTTGAAGGAAGCCTACGACACAGAATGCCGCTCAGTGGTCAAGCAGTTTGAGAAAGTCATCATGCTGCGCATCATTGACGACTCATGGAAAGAGAACCTCCGCCAGCTCGATGAGTTGAAACATTCTGTCCAGAACTCAAGCTACGAGCAGAAAGACCCTCTCCTCATCTTCAAGCTTGAGAGTGTGAAGCTCTGGGACAATATGATAAACGAGATGAACGACCGCATAGCCTCTGTCCTCATGCGTGGCCAGCTGCCTGAGCAGCAGCCGGAGGATGTGCGCGAGGCAGCGCCAGAGCAGCACCAGCAGCGCTATACAGAGCAGAAAGCCGACCTCAACGCCCCTGAGCAGCAGCCACTCTCCGAGACACAGAGACAGATGCAGCAGGCAACACAGCAGCCGACACAGCAGCCTGCAAGACGCAACCCTATCGTAAGAGACAAGCTGCCCGGACGTAACGACCCATGTCCCTGCGGCTCAGGCAAGAAATTCAAGAACTGTCATGGCAAAGGTCTCTGACCCCCGATAGGCGGGCCTTGTGCCTCCCACGGCCAGAGAGCCTAAGCCGGACACATATGCTACAAATACATTGGGAAAGTTGTCACTTCTGAAGATATATCGAGGTGGCAACTTTCCTTTTGTTTGTTATTGCTGTCCAGCAAACAGTATCAACGCCTCCCAGCAGATAGCCATGGCAGGTGTTTATAGAACCCCATCAGGATTATGAGAACAGAAATCAACCCGCAAGAAACCACACGTGCCACAGCCTTCGAGCTCTGGATGTCATCGCCGATGCCTATGGTAACGCTCGTAAAGACACTCGACGTCAGCCACATGATAAAGTATTGCCGCCGCAATCATTTGTCGTTTAATATGATGATGTGCTGGTGTATCGGTAAGGCAGCATCACAGATACCCGAGTTTTTCTCTCTTCCACAAGACGACAAGATGTACCGTTTCAGCCGTTTGGCTATCGGGCCTGTCGTGGCAAACTCAGAAGGCGGAATCAACTATTGTGACATACCATACAGCGACAGCATACAACAATTCTCAGCTGATTACCGTTCCATATGTTCCAAGGCAGCAGCCATGTGCGAGAATATTTGCCTTGACAAAGAGATGATGGTCATAGGGACATCAGCCATGATAGAGACAGAGCTTGACTGCATTGTCAATCAGTATGCCAAAGGGTTCAATAACCCGATGGTTATGTGGGGACGATATCATGAGGCCATTGTCCCGAGTCTGTCGCATAGCTGGTTCCGTACGACACTCGCTGTCAGTTTCCAGTTCCATCATGTCCAAATGGATGGCGGACAAGGAGCACTATTCCTCAGACTCCTGCAACAGGAGATGGATGCGCTATAGCCATGTAGGACAGAACGTTGGCTCATCATAATCAATTATCCATTCACCTATGGTCACTTTTGAACACAGCCTCCTGTCCTTCCTCCACCCCAGGTTCCTCCACACCAAGGGACATCCGTTTCCACCCTATTTCATCACAAAAAAACACCGCTTTCCCCACAATTTTCCACATTTTCTTTATTTTTTTCCTACATTTTCTTGCAATTAATGTTTTTTTTTGTACCTTTGCATCGAGGATTCCGTAGCTAATGACTACCGATTCCTCGCCAGCGGGGGCTGACCATTGGTCAGCCGTCCGTTTTTTTATATAGCAGCCTTATGTTTCCACCGGGTTCCCTTGTCCATATTTCTTTTATGTTTTGACCATCCCTTATGCGACGCTCTATACTATGTCTCATATAACGTTCGTTTAGCTGCGGCTTGTCAATGACAATCCTATCTGATTGTTTCAGACCGTCATTGAGCATATTACGGAAAGCATTCTTTGGATTTGCAGATGTGAATCCTTCATGCTCATACCAAATGCCGTTGATACATAGGTCAGGACATTTGCCCTCATACTTTGTTCCAATAAGTGAACTATAAACGCACTCGTATTGAAATTTGTGTGGACGTGACATTTTCGGTGTTAGTATTACTTCTGCACCATACTCCCTTGCAAAGAATGTTGCAATTTCATCTAGTTTCCGGAAGTCGCTATCTTTGCGGTCGACGAGTTTTGATATTGTCACAGTACCATTTCCCTCTTTCCTCGTTTCTCCAACCTTTGCCAGTCCTGAATGCACCAACCTGCACGCCTCGCACAACTCATTCTCCGGCACAAAAGCCAGCTTCCCTGAATTCATGTCACAATCCCTGCACCTCCTGATCGTGTATGGATTATAGTCCGGGAACGTCCTCCCTCTGTCCTCCCTCCATCCTCCTCCATTCTCCCTCCATCCTTCCTCCCCCGTCTTCTTCCGTCCCTCTCCTGACCCTCAAAGACATCCGTTTCCACCCTATTTCCTCAAAAAAACACCGCTTTCCCCACATAATTCCACATTTTCTCAAAAATTCCCTTCATTTTCTTTGGCAGTATTAAAATTATCACTAACTTTGTAGCGCACACTTAATGTGTAGGGACAGGGTCGAAAGACCGTGTACCGCCACCGGGGCATCGATGGATGTCCCATTTTTATTTTATCTCCTTCAGGATATTATCACCAAAAATGTAGAAGAAAATACGTCCTATACATTTTCGCCTTGCTTCAGCTAATGCTTCATAGAACTCCACCCCAGGACTATTCGGGAATTCGAGAACAACCGCTTCACCGCCCTGTTTTGTAAGAGCTTTTTTTGCATATTTAACTATATTTCCGGCACCACCAGTAATACACTTTAGGTCGGCTTTTATTCCGTCCATACAGATGTCGTATGTTTGACCAACAGGGCGATTCACTCCCCGCAGATATTCCACATCGTGCCCATTGTCAGCTAACACCTTACACATACGCATTTCCTTGACAAACTTCTGACGCTCGGAGTTGCTTGCTTTCGACTCAGCGATGCGTTCTCGCTGTGTGGCAACAAGGCCGTTGTCTTTTGGTGAAATATAGGTTCGTTCCCATGACTTCTCATCATATTTCATAATGCGTTCTCCAGCCCCGATATTCTCGCACTTTTGAGCCCTCACCAGCCTGCACGCCTCACACAACTCATTCTCCGGCACAAAAGCCAGCTTACCTTTCCCTGAATTCATGTCACAATCCCTGCACCTCCTGATCGTGTATGGATTATAGTCCGGGAACGTCCTCCCTCTGTCCTTCCTCCATCCTCCTCCATCCTCCTCCATTCTCCCTCCATTCTTCCTCCCCCGTCTTCTTCCGTCCCTCTCCTGTCCCTCAAAGACATCCGTTTCTACCTGTTTCTTCACAAAAACCGCAGCTATCTCCACGATTTTTCCACATTTTCTTCATTTTCCCCTTCACTTCCTTTGGTAGATAAAAAGGTTTCTGACTTTGCTGTGTTGTATAGTATTGAAAATCAAGGTGTTTTGGTTGGTCTTCCCATTCAGTGCCTTAAAGCCTCTCATTCGCTACTTCCAAGAGCCTCATACAGTACCTTCAATGAGCCCATTCTGTATCCTTCATATTTCTGTCCTCCAACAGACATGGAAAACGTGCATATCCGGCTCTCCTTATTCCTTGAATCATCATCGTGGCTCAAATAATGGCCATACCTATAATAGGATAATAGCCGTTTCCCTGTAAGCCATGGGTTGAGTCATCAGAAAAAGGAAAACTGCCACATTGCGCTTTTTATGAATCAAGCCGTCTGACTAAGTCGTAATGCCCGAAAAAGAACAGTTTTAGCGGACAGTATGAAAAAATCCTCACGACAGAATGTGTTTCTCGGATTTTATTGCTAACTTTGCCATGCCTATCGCTTTGCCCATTGCCTTCACATTTTCAATACAGATACATCCGGGAAGGCAGGGGATAGCAAAGGCTCAATGTGTCAACGTTGCCGATACAAGGCGTGAAACTAATTTCTTTTTACCATCTTTTATGAAAACATTATCTAACGGAATAGTCACCATAGGAGTGGAAGACCATGGTGCCGAACTATGCAGCATAAAGTGTGAAGGCAGAGAATATCTCTGGGGAGCGTATCCGGAATATTGGAAGAGACATTCGCCCGTATTGTTCCCTATCGTCGGGAGCGTATGGGATGGAGAATTCCGCTCGAAAGGCAGGACATACAGCATGGGGCAGCATGGCATAGCCCGTGATATGGACTTCACGCTCCTCTCGCTCTCTGACGACGAGATATGGTACGAGCTCCGCTCCTCGGCAGAGACCCGCACGAGATATCCCTATGACTTCATCCTGCGCATAGGCTATAAGCTTCATGGCCATACCGTCGATGTCTGCTGGGAGGTGGAGAATCCCTCGGACGAGGTGCTGCCATTCCAGATAGGGGCACATCCCGCTTTCTACTGGCCTATGCTGAGCGACGAGGCCATAAATGAGGGCGTGGGAGCTATGGAGAGGGAACTGTCGGCTGACACCGCGAGGGGATTCTTCAAGCTGCATATAGTCAACGAGCAGAAGGCAGACTTCCTGCCGGCAGACAAGCGCTTCGTCTTCTCTGAGCAGATAACTGCCAAGGGATGTGTCTCAGAGACAGAAGACTCATGTTATGAGGTTGTCGACGACATGATACCGATATCTACCGACCTCTTTGACGATGATGCCCTGATTCTGCCTGACTCGCAGGTGGACAGCGTCACTATTATCGATGAGGCACAGAAGCCTTACCTGACAGTCGCCTTCACATCGCCACTTGTCGGGCTGTGGTCTCCGCCTAAGAAGAATGCCCCATTCGTGTGCATCGAGCCATGGTATGGTCGTACTGACAGTGTCGGCTACGATGGTATGTTCGAGGACAGGGAACACATGAATCTCCTGGAGCCCCACGAGACTTTCAAGGCGCAGTATGAGATAACTATCCACCGGTAACTCATGGCTGCCACTTCCAATACCACTTGCGGGGGTGTTGTGCGTCTGGATGGAGACAATGCCCCATATGCGCCATGTCTGGGTTGTATCTCTTTTCAATATTAACAGCAAATAAAAAACATACTATGCAGAATTTCAAATATTACGCACCGACACACGTCCTGTTCGGCCGGCAGACAGAAGACCATGTCGCTGAGCTCATAAAGAGATATGGCGGCAATAAGGTCTTGCTCCACTATGGCGGACAGAGCGCCATCCGCTCAGGATTGATGGCGAAGGTAGAACGCATACTCAGCGATGCAGGTATAGAATACGTCAAGTTAGGAGGCGTTGTGCCCAATCCCCGCCTTTCGCTCGTCCGTGAGGGCATAGAGCTTTGTAAGGCAGAGGGTGTCGATTTCCTTCTCGCTGTCGGTGGCGGCTCGGTCATTGACTCGTGCAAGGCTATCTCGGCAGGACGCTTCTATGATGGTGATGTCTGGACTCTCTATGAGCATAAGGATGAGGCGGAGCGTTTCCTCCCGATAGGCTGCATACTCACCATTCCCGCCGCAGGCAGCGAGATGAGTGATGGCTCTGTCATCACGAACGACGAGGTGGATGGCTGGCTGAAGAAAGACTATTGCACAGACAGTTTCCGCTGCAAGTTCGCCATCATGAATCCTGAGCTGACATTCACTCTCCCCGCCTGGCAGACAGCCTGTGGCATCACAGACATGATGATGCACACGATGGAGCGGTATTTCAGCAAAGACGACGATATGGAGACAACTGATGCCATAGCTGAGGCTGTATTGCGCACATGCATGACAGAAGGAGTGAAGGTCTTGGTGAATCCAACTGACTATACCAGCCGTGCGAACATCATGTGGGCCGGGACCGTGGCACATAACGATATAACAGGATGTGGCACTACTGGCGACTGGGCTACCCACTGCATAGAGCACGAGCTGTCTGGAATGTTCGATGTGAGCCATGGAGCCGGTCTTGCAGCAGTATGGGGCAGCTGGGCACGCTATACACGTCAGGAGAATCTACCGCGATTCGTCCGCTTTGCACACAATGTCATGGGAGTGGATACAGCGGATATGGGCTGTATAGAGGCGTCAGAGGCTGGCATAAAGGCTCTTGAGGCATTCTTCCAGAAGATAGGTATGCCGACAAACATCCACTCCCTCATAGGCAGAGATGTGACAGACGGAGAGATAGAGACAATGGCCGACAAGTGTACCAATGGTGACACAATCACCGTCGGAGGACTCATGCAGCTCCGTAAGGCTGATGTCATGGAGATATACCGCATGGCACGATAGATAAGGACGGGCGTCCCCATCCCTCTCAACCTCAGTGATGATATGGCAGGGATAGGGTGGATGGCTCGCCACGACGATGCCACAGGGTAATGGGGGAGAGTAGGGGAAATAATAACTATCCCAGCCACTGGACACCCTCACCCATGACCAGCATACAGCAAGATACATACGAAGCGTGCTGCCAATAAAGGACATATTATCCTCTATTGACAGCACGCTTAATGTTTCTGGGAGGTAGAAGTGAGAAGCGCTCCCGGGCATAGCATAACTGTATATGATATGTGTCGAATAGCTCTCCAGCGCCTCTTGGTGGTTTTGTGGTCATGTACGGGCAGAGTCTTCAGGCTTGTCGCTGACTCTCTTGCTGCACTGTTTGTGACAACCAGAGCAGCCGCACGAGCAGTCATCGCCTGTTGTCTGCTTCCGAATGCGGCGGACGATGTAAACTATGCACGCCAGCAGGACTGCCGCTATTATGATATATTGAATGGTCATGGGGTATGTGAGGTTTGATGTTATGGAGTGAGTGGATATGGGGAAACAAAAAAGTCTCAGCAAATATGACATTCACTGAGACTCTCTTTGGGTGCCTACACGGACTCGAACCGTGGACATTCAGAACCACAATCTGACGCTCTAACCAACTGAACTATAGGCACCATGTATGTCTGCTTATACGGAGGAAAATTGTGTTATATCCGAAAAGCGAGTGCAAAGTTACTGCTTTTTTTCGATACTGCCAAATGTTTCGGCCTGTTTTTTTAGTAATAATATAAAAAAAGAGGGAAGGAGTCTCATATTCCCGTGTGAGATGTCGCTATACGAGGCGTGGAGAGAGTGTGGCTATAGGGACAAGCATTTCCTCCATCGATATGCCGCCGTGCTGGAAAGTGTCCTTGTAGTAGGATACATAATAGTTGTAATTGTTGGGGTAAGCGAAGAACGTGTCGCCTGTGGCGAAGACATAGCTCGTGGAGATGTTGGGGACGGGCAGCTGTGCGTCGCGCGGCGACTTTATGGTGAAGACATCCTTCGACTGGCAGTTTAGGTTCTTCCCGAGCTTGTATCTGAGATTCGTGTTCGTGTTGCGGTCGCCGATAATCTTGACGGGGCGGTGGGTGCGTATGGAGCCGTGGTCGGTCGTTATGACTATGCGGCACCGCCTCTGTGCGAGACTCTTGAAGACATCGGCTATGGCTGAATGGACGAACCATGATAGTGTCAGCGAGCGGTAGGCTGGCTCGTCGGAGGCCAGCTCCCTAAGCATCTTCATCTCTGTGCGGGCATGGGAGAGCATGTCGATAAAATTGACAACAAGGACGTTGAGGTCGTTGTTGACGAGGTTGGGCAGATTGTTTATGAAGCGCTCAGCGCCCTCTGAATCGTATATCTTGTTGTAACTGAAGGTATCATGACGGCGGAAACGGTCTATCTGTGTCTGGATGAGGGGTGCCTCGTTGAGGTTCTTACCCTCCTCGCTGTCCTCGTCGACCCACAGCTCGGGGAACATCTTCTCTATCTTCTCGGGCATCAGGCCAGAGAAGATGGCATTACGCGCATACTGTGTCGCTGTCGGGAGTATGGACATGTATAGGTCTTCCTCAATGTCATAGTCACGGCTGAGCTCCTTGGAGAGTGTCGTCCACTGGTCGTACCGCAGGTTGTCCATGACGATAAAGAACACAGGAGTCTCTTCGCTGTCTATGAGAGGGAATATGTATTTGCGGAAGATATCGGGCGACAGGGTCGGCCTTGATGAGTGGTCGAGGAATGTCTTTGGAGCCACCCAGTCAAGATATTTCTGCTTTATGAATTTCCCGAATGCGGCGTTAGCCTCGGCACGCTGCATGTCGAGCATCTCCTTCATGCCCGTGTCGGTCTCAGAGAGAGTCAGCTCCCACTGTACAAGACGGCGGTAAAGAGCCTTCCAGTCTGCAAGGGTATGGCACATGAGTATCTGGGCCGATATCTGGGAGAATGTCTGCTGGTACTGGGTCTGGGTCACCTCGGCCACAATCTCACGGCTGTGGATGTGCTTCTTCAGTGTCAGCAGAATCTGTGAGGGGTTGACAGGCTTTATTAGATAATCGGCTATCTTGTGGCCTATGGCCTGGTCCATGATGTTCTCTTCCTCTGACTTTGTTACCATCACGACAGGTGTCTGGGGCTGTATCTCCTTTATTTTCTGTAGTGTCTCCAGTCCGCTTATGCCGGGCATCATCTCGTCAAGAAGTATCATGTTGAATGTCTGGCTCTGGCATTGCTCTATGGCGTCAGTGCCGTTCGATACGGTGATGACCTCATAGCCTTTCTGCCTGAGGAATATGATGTGGGCGCGGAGATGCTCTATCTCGTCGTCGACCCATAAGAGTCTGCCGTTTGTCATGTCTTGCTGTGGTATTTGTCGGGGGGAGGATATGTTTATTTGTGCCTAAAGGGGGCGCTGCCTTATGGCGAAACATGTTATCGATGTCGCTATGGCCACATTGAGCGAGTCGGCTGTGGGCGAGCCTGCCGGATAGTTGGGTATCAGGAGCTTGTGTGTCACACGCTCCCTTATGGCTGGCGATATGCCGTTGCCTTCATTGCCCATGACGATGATGCCGTGGTTATGGGTGTCTGCCTTTGTGATATCGTCGCCATCAAGTAGCGTCCCGTATACAGGGAATCCCTCCGGAAGACTGTCCATGAGCGAGACAAGAGGAGTGTACTCAACGCTGACACGTGCGATGCTCCCCATTGTCGCCTGTATGACTTTAGGGTTCCAGACATCGGCTGTCTCAGGGCTGCAGAATATGTGGCGGATTCCAAACCAGTCTGCTATGCGTATGATGGTGCCGAGATTACCGGGGTCCTGCACGCCGTCAAGGGCCAAGTAGAGCTCGTCGGGGCGTATCTCACTGTCATGCCCAAGGAAGTCCATCCTGAAGACAGCCATGACTTTCTGCGGATGCTGTAGGAAAGAGATACGTCTCAGCTCGTCGTCTGTGACTGTTATGATCTCTGTCGCTGGGGGTAAACTGGTGTGATGCATGGCTGCCCATTCCTCTGTCGCCACAACCATAAGTGGCGGCGTGACAGCCATGAGGTCGCCGACAATCTTCGGCCCCTCAGCGACGAAGGCTTCTTCTGCACGGCGATATTTCTTCTGGCCGAGCTGCTGGATATACTTTATCTTCGCTTTGGATATCATAATCGGAATTATGGCGTTCTGGTCTCAGTGATGTTCTCTTCAGGCTCAACAGCCACGAACTGGAGTGATGTCGCATGGCGTGGCATCCTGACCTTTATGACAGTCCCAGGCTGTATGTCGCTGTCAAGTATCATCTCACACACACGGTCTTCTATGAGCTGTTGTATGGCACGGCGCAGAGGGCGTGCCCCGAACTGTATGTCATAGCCTTTGCCAGCGAGGAAATCCTTTGACTTCTCTGATATGCGCAGGCTGTACCCCATCGCCTCTATACGGCCTATGACAGCACGCAGCTCTATGTCGACAATGCTCCTGATAGAGTCATGTGTCAGCTGGTTGAATGTCACAACCTCGTCGAGACGGTTGAGGAATTCTGGCGCAAACTGCTTTGACAGCGCTTTCTGGATGACTGTGTGGGCATACTCCTGGGCCTTCTCTCCTGCCGGCATACCGTCATGGCCTGTGGCTCCGAAGCCTATGCCACGCCCGAACTCCCTCAGCTGGCGCGTGCCGGTGTTTGAGGTCATGATGATTATCGTGTTGCGGAAATCTATCAACCGTCCGTTACCGTCTGTCAGACGGCCCTCGTCGAGCACCTGGAGAAGCATGTTGAAGACATTCTGGTGGGCTTTCTCTATCTCGTCGAGCAGGACGACAGAGTACGGATGGCGTCTGACACGCTCCGTCAGCTGTCCGCCCTCGTCATATCCGACATATCCCGGAGGCGCTCCGACAAGACGTGACGTGTTGAAACTCTCGTTATACTCGCTCATGTCGACACGTATGAGCGAATCCCTCGACCCGAACACCTCTACAGCTATCTGCTGGGCAAGGTAAGTCTTGCCTACTCCTGTCGGGCCAAGGAACATGAACACGCCTATTGGGCGGTTGGGTGACCTGAGGCCGAGACGGTTGCGCTGGATGGCTTTCGCTACTGAATCGACGGCATGGTCCTGACCGATGACGACAGACTTAAGCCGATGGGGGAGAATCTTGAGCTTCTTCGTCTCTTCCTCACCGATATGCTGGACAGGCACACCGCTCATGACAGATATGATCTCATTGACATCAACATCTGTCACAGTCTGATAATGTCCGCCATCGTCATATCCCGTCTGGATAAGGACATCAAGACGCTGCTGGAGTTTCGCGCGCTGGTCACGAAGGGCCGCGGCAAGCTCAAAATTCTGGTTCTGCACGGCACGCCGCTTCTTCTCGTCGAGGGTCTTTATCTCGGTCTCAAGCGTCCTGACTTTTGGAGAGACAACTGTCGAACGGAGATGGACACGGGCTCCAACCTCATCGAGAGCGTCGATGGCCTTGTCAGGGAACGCACGGTCATTGATGTAGCGCGATGTCTGGGCAACACATGCCTTGATGGCCTCGTCGCTGTATATGACATGGTGATACTGCTGGTAACGTTCCTTTATATTCTGGAGGATGAGGAGAGTCTCCTCTGTTGTTGTCTGGTCGACTATGATCTTCTGGAATCTGCGCTCCAGAGCCCCGTCTTTCTCTATGCTCTTGCGGTATTCCTCAAGTGTCGTCGCACCGATACATTGTATTGTGCCTCGTGCCAGTGCCGGCTTCAGTATGTTGGCAGCATCCATTGACCCTGACGCGGAGCCTGCACCTATTATAGTATGTATCTCGTCGATGAAGACTATGATATTAGGATGGTTTTCCATCTCTGATATTATGCGCTTTATGCGTTCCTCAAAGTCGCCGCGGTATTTCGTACCAGCCACTATGCCTGTCATGTCGAGAGCGAGGAGACGCTTGCCTCGCAGAAGAGGCGACGATACACCATCGGCTATCTGCTGGGCCAGGCCTTCGACAATGGCGCTCTTGCCTACACCAGGGTCGCCTATGAGGACTGGGTTGTTCTTCTTCCGACGACATAGTATCTCAGTCATTCTCATTATCTCATCATGACGCCCCACAACAGGATCAAGCTGCTTCTTCATGGCAGCGGCTGTCAGGTCGGTCGAGAATTTGTCGAGAAGTGGGGTGTCGCTCTTGTGCTCATTGTCGAGAATACGTGTCTGTTGCTTCTGCATGGCATTGTTGAGCATACGGGATGCCTCGCTCAGCATGTCGCTGAATGAGCGTGGATGGCTGGCCATGTCGTCATCATCGTCGTCGTCAACAGGAGGAAAGTCGCTGTCGTCGCTTGATATTTTATAGACCCATCGATTCTCAGCCAGGCTTTCTGCCTGCGATACCTGCTTTTGTTCTATGTTATATTTGTTCTTCGATGTCATAATATGCTATTCCTGTTTATGTGTGTGTTGCCTTGTTGTTATCTGTATTCATTAAGAGCCTAACCTGTCTTGATACCCATAAGGCGCGGGGCTGATGAAGTTCGCCTGACTGTTTTGTCAAGAAGGCGGGGGGTATTTATTCTTTAAATATGATGTTTGCAGGATATTATACTGGTGTCCCAGGTGGGGGATTCTTCTCATGGACGACGGATTATCCCAGTGGGGGCGCGGGGGAGGATAAGAACATGTAATGTCGCTATGCCTTGCTGTCAGCGACGAGTTGTTATCGCCTCACAGGGGCAGAGTTCTTCACATGCTTTGAACTGCCTTTCTTGTTGCTCCGCTTGTTCCAATAAGGGATTATATAGTTGAAGTCATGCTTCCAGACAATGCCCAGTCCCTGGGTGTTGAGGTTTGATTTCGTGAAATATCTGTCAGACGTCTGGTTATATACCCTGACCTGCAGGTTTCCATTAGGGAACAGCAGGTATCTTATGTCAAAGTCACCGATGAACGATGTTGTGGCGTTGGCATTATCCCTGTAGCCGAACTGCCCGTTGATAAGAAGCCTGTTGTTGAGCATTCGTCCAGATATGAGTCCCTCATACTCGGCGTTCATCATTCCCTCGTCGCCTGGAGAGATGTTCGCTCCGAAGTTCCAGTTCTGGTTCTTCAGCACTACATCAGAGATGATGTTGTTCAGCTGTTGGGACAGTGTGCCTGAGAGGAACGACTGCATAGCCACGGCTGTCCTCGACTGGCCAGACTCTGCCACATTGTTGTTGCCTGAGAAGAAACGCCCGACAGTAAGGAGATATATGACCTGCTGGTTACGCTCCTGCTCTGAATCCATAAGTGTCGTTATCATCTGCTGGACATCTGAGGATGCCTGAGGAATGTTCAGGTCAAAGTCCACAACAGGATGCTCGGCTGTGCCCGTGATGTTCATAAGGCAGTTGACACGCACAGAGTTGTTTGAGAAGGAGTTTCCGATGCTCAGGTCAGATAGCGGGACAGACGGCACGATATATTGTGCCTCAAGATTGACATCAGCCTCAAAAGGAGGTCCGCCGAATGCTATTGTGCCACCAGGGAGGAACGTGAAGTTCTTCGTTATGACCTGCTGTATGGTCATCTTGTACTCGCCGTGCTGGACATTATAGTTGCCGAATATCTCCATGCCGCCCTTGTTGAAGTATGTGGCACGCAGCGTCCCCGTACCATTCAGCGTGATATAGTCTCCTGTCCGCTCGTCCATGATAAGCCTCAGAGTGTTGTCTGTAGTGGTATGGATGAGGAAGTTCATGCGGATATTCGACCTGAAATCGTCATCGTCGTCATTCTTCGTGTCTGCACAACTTGCCTTGTCTGGTGACATGCTGCCCATATCACGCCACGTTATGAACTCCTGGTCTTGTATGGCGTCGGGCGAGGACACATTATACACTATCTCCGTCTCCTTCTCAGGGAATGCCTCAATGTCAAAGGTTATTTCCCCAGGTCTGCCCTTAATCTTGCATGTGCCGCTGCCGATGACGTGTCCGCAGAATGTCGAGCCGTCAAGGGTAGGGAAGTCAAAACATAGCATATGGCTGGCCTCGATATCGAAGTCAAATGTCATCCGTGAGAGATGGTTGTGGTGAAGCCCACCTGTCACTGTTGCTATGTTCCCATTCTCGTCGGCGACCTCGCATTTGTTGAACAGGATATCGTTATATACCAGACTCACAGTGTCGTTCTTCAGTGTGTATACGGTGTTCAGTGGTGTCACATGAATCTTACCGTTTACTACAGCGTCGCCAGTGAGGTTAATCTTGCTCAGGTCGCCCCATAATCTCAGGCGCCCGTTAGCCCAGGCTGTCACATCGTCAAGGAATGATCCGCAGAATGTGTTCATGAATTCCAGACGTGTGTTGACAGCCTGAAGGTCAAGGTCTATGTAGTTCTTCTTTATCGAGACATAACCATCGATGATAGTCTTACCGTCGTGCCCTTCTATCGGCGGGCTGCCTGGTTTGGCATCGCTTCTTTCTGCACTCGATGATAATGGGAGATAGAGAGGCTTCACGTCAGGGTCATCACAGCGGCCCTTGATGTTTATCTGGCCGAGGGAGTTGTCCCAATCAGCAGATACTGTGAGGACGCCCATCCTGCCTTGCTCGAACAGGAAGTCTCTCACAACAAGGTCAGCGTGGGCCTCAGGTGTAGAGAATACTGATGTCGCGACAGCATCGCCCGTAGCATATCCGTCGAACTCAACCGAGTGGAAATCAACAAGGTTCATGATGTATGCGACATTGACATCCTTCAGACTTACTGTGAGCGAGTCTTTATGGCTTTTGGTCGCCATACCGTTTATCCTTATATGCTGTTCTCCATGCTCGAGCAGGAAATTGTCAACGGCAAGACGGTTTGCTGAGTATGTTATGCCTGCACGCCGCAGATGCCAAAGAGAATCATTTATCATGACCTCTGACGGGGTGATGTTTATCTTGGCTATAGCCTCGCCTTCAATATTCTGGTAGAACTGTCCGCCGATGTTCAGGCTACCGTTGAACTCATTCCCAGATCCATTGTTCCATTTCAGTGAGGCGTTGACATTGTTGTTTGCCGCTTTGCCTGCTATGCTGAGCGATAACATTCCGCCGTCGCTGTTATGTTTCAATGCGTTAGCTGCCAGATGGAGTGTGTCACCTGGAGACTCCAGATGAAGAGACGCATCCTCAAGTCTCATTCCTGAGACCGTCATGCTGTCAGCTTCCAATGTTATGTCTGTAGTGTTCAGCCCGTCGTTGATATAGCCCTTTATTGATATTGGGCTGTTATTCAATATGTTTGTACCGGCAAGAAGGTTAAGCGGCCTTGTGTCGCTGATGGTCGCTGTCAGAGCCATCGTGTTGCCCGTCTTCTTGTACTGTGGGATACCTGGCAGGGTAGGGAGCCGCTGGGAGATGAGGTTCACTATCGATGCGCCAAGGGTCTCTATGTCATATTGTCCTGTGGCATGGACATTGGCAAAGTCAGAGTCGAGGACAATCTCGCGGCTTCCGTCGCCGTGGCGTCTTGATCTCAATGATGCCCTCTCGCATGAGCAACGCTCTCTTTCACCCGTTATCCTCACGTTATTGATGTATGCCGTAAGGTTGTCAAGCACTTTCCCCGCGTCTCCTATCATGGCGTTGATATCCATTCCGAACGATGTGCCTGGATATGATTTCGTGAGGTTTAGTGCGTGTGGGGAGATATTCCCGACGTTGGCTTCCAGGTTTATGTTCCTTAGCTCAGACGCTCTGCCGTCAAGCAGTGCCGAGATGTTATCTGCTGTCACTGACATGTTGATGTCTGCATTCATATCAGCCACAGACATCTCTATGCTGCCCTTGTCGGCTTCCATGCCGATTGATGCATCTATATTGCGGTAGGCATATCCTTTCAGAGTCAGCAGCGGCAGTGTCAGCTTTCCATCGAGTTTCCTTGGCCTCTTTGAGTTCTTGTCTATTACCGATGTAGCATGCAGGCTCAGCTCTGTGTCCCCGATGATTCCTCCATTTATCACATTGCCCAGTCGCAGCGTGTTTGAGTTGAGGTCAACACTGGCGTTCTCTCCGCTCACTGCTACTCTTGATGTCAGGTTCCCAATCCCCGATTCTATGCATGTCTCAGCATTTATGCTGTAGCGTGTTCCATTTGCCGACGCCTTTATGTCGATATCTCCAATATGTGGTATAGTGTTAGCGCTGATGCCAGTGTTCCTTGCAAGCCTGTTCATTGCATCGTAGGCAGCGTGCAGATGGAGCATAGGTATAGACCATGATATGTCACCTCCATCCAAGATACAGCTGACAATGTTCGATCGCGCCCTTGCTTTGCCTGACAGCGAGAGAGCAATCTCCCTGCCTGCGGTGTTCAGGGATAATGATTTGATGTTCAGCGTTTTCCTGTCTCCTGTTATCTCTGTGTCGAAGAATATGCTCTGGTTCGTTCCCCTGAGCCTTGGGAAGAACAATGCTATGTCGTTGGTACCGATTGACGAGTGGTCGCTGCTTATGTCCAACGACTTGATTTCTCTGTCTTTATATTCAATCGCTATATCTACTCCGATGTCACTGTTGGGTGTCTGTAGAGAGAATCCCTTGATTCTTGCCGAGCTCTTGCCGGCATCGGCTATGAATGCGAGGTTGTTGACCTCCAGACCGCTGTTCCGCTCCACTAAAGCCAGTTTCTTCATACGCAGCGACAGACTGTCCCCCGTAAGGCTATACAGCATTATGTGACCGCTGATACGGTCTACGTATATGTGGTTAAGGTCGAGTGTGTTATGTTTGCGGGCTTTATCCCTCCTGTCATAGGCAACAGCGCTGTTGCGTATTACGAGAGACGATATCTGGAGATTCAGCGGAGTCTTGCTTGTAGTATCCTTGGATGCGAGAGAGTCAAGGACGAACTGGCAGTTGAGAGGAGATTTGCCATCAGCCTTGGATAATACTGCTTTCATGCCGAATATCTGTGCCGATGATATGACTATGCGCCCCTCAAATATCGATGTTATGTCAATTTTTGCAGACAGACGGTGGCATGAGAACATCTTGTGACGTTGTTGGTCCTCGACTGTCACCTCATCGACGACAATCCTGTTAAGCAGACCGAGGCTGATGTTGCCGAGAGACACCTTTGTGCCCAGTTTATGCTGTAGCGCCTCTGATGTCTTTGATGCAACAGCATGCTGTACTGCTGGTATATGGAGCAGCACAACACCAAGCATGTAAACACCTGCCAATGTCCATGCTAAACCTATGATTATGTGTCTTAGATGCTTGATAAATATATATTTTTGTTGCAAAATTACGAAAAAAATGTCTTACATTGAAATCTTTCATACATTTATATAGTGATTTATAATTTTTTTTCATTAATTTTGCAAACGGTATTTATATTGCGAAAGATTGGTTTAGGGACATTGATACAATATGCCCCAATTTATTATATATACACAATGGTAAGAAGACACTATCTGAAGCTGTCATCAACGATAAGCGGCTGGCCACTATTGATGTATGCCAGCTTAAGGGTTTCTTCGTGTATTGTCTATTTGTGTATTCAGGCAGTGAGATATTGTTGGGAAGTATGAATAATAGGTAAAAATATAAACAAATTTTTTAAACTATGGTAAACGTTATCAAGTTACGTAAAGGTCTTGACATCAGACTGAAAGGTGTGGCAGGCCACCAGGATGTACCAGTACGTCGTGGCTCTGATTTCGCGCTTTGCCCTACTGACTATCAAGGCGTAACGCCGAAGGTTGTCGTCAAGGAGGGAGACCGTGTCTTGGCCGGTGATGCCTTGTTCGTCAACAAGCAGTTCCCGGATATTCGTTTTGCCTCTCCTGTCAGCGGTATGGTGACAGGTGTTGTGCGCGGCGAACGACGTAAGGTGCTCGCAGTCACAGTCAAGGCTGACGATGCTATTGAATACAGGGATTTCGGCAAGTCTGACATCAGCGGCATGACGGGCGGGGAAATTGTGTCCTCTCTTCTCGCTGCAGGACTTTTCGGATTAATAAACCAGTTGCCTTATGCTGTATCGACTAACCATGTGGCACAGCCTAAGGCAATCTTTGTATCCGCTTTCAGGGACATGCCCCTTGCTGCTGATTTCCTTTACGAGCTGAGTGGCAATGAGGAGGCTTTCCAGACGGGTATCTCCGCCCTGTCGAAGATCCAGAAAGTCTTCGTGGGCATTAATCCTGATGAGGAGGACGCACTTGGCGGACTTAAAGACGCCACAGTAACAGTATTCAAGGGAAAGTGTCCTGCTGGCAATGTAGGAGTACAAGTGAATAACATCGCGCCAGTCAATAAGGGTGAGACGGTATGGACGGTCAACCCCACCGCTGTCATCTTCATAGGCCGTCTTTTCCTTACCGGTAAGGTTGATATGCGACATAAGGTAGCTCTCGCCGGACAGAACGTGAAGAATCCAGCATATTCAGAAATTCTCGTAGGGCAAAAGGTAGAGACACTCGTTGAGGGCAGAGTTGACCTTGACGGGACACGCCTGATTAATGGTAACCCTCTGACAGGTGTAAAAGTCACCAAGGACGATTATATCGGCCCACACGTAAGCGAGGTGACCGCTATCCCCGAGGGCGACCATGCTGATGAGATGCTCGGATGGATTCTGCCACGTACCAACCAGTTCTCCGCCAACCGTTCATACTTCTCCTGGCTCATGCCGAAATCGAGGGAATATGACTGTGACGCACGTGTCAAAGGCGGAGAGCGCCATATGATAATGTCAGGAGAATATGACAAGGTACTGCCTATGGACATCTATGGCGAGTATCTAATAAAGGCTATCATAACAGGCGATATTGATCGTCAGGAAGCGCTTGGCATATACGAGGTGAGCCCAGAGGACTTTGCTGTGGCAGAATTCGTTGACTCTTCCAAACTGCAGTTGCAGCGCATAGTACGTGAGGGACTTGACATCCTGCGTAAGGAGAACGCATGACACAGTGCTTCTGAGCGTAGATAGGGCGTATGCCTTGTTAGTCTTATGTCTCATGTGTTCAATGATCTTTCAATATCCATACATAAAGAAAATCATAATAAATGAAATCAATAAGAAAATATCTTGACAAGATAAAGCCAAACTTCGAGAAGGGCGGACGCTTCCAGTATCTTGGAAGCGTGTTTGAAGGCTTCGAGTCTTTTCTCTTCGTCCCTAATACGACATCGAAGTGTGGGGCGCATATTCATGATGCCATTGACTCAAAACGTGTCATAAGCTTTGTCATAATAGCGCTGTTGCCAGCCTTGATCTTTGGCATGTATAATATTGGTTATCAGAATGCTCTCGTGGCAGGGCATCTTTCTGATGCCACATTCCTTGGAATGTTCTTCTATGGCATGCTACAGATGCTGCCAAAAATCCTCGTAAGCTATATCGTTGGCCTCACCATCGAGTTCGCCTGGGCACAGTGGAAGCATGAGGAGATACAGGAAGGCTATCTCGCAACAGGTATACTCATACCGATGGTCATTCCTGTCAATTGCCCTTTGTGGTGCCTTGCATTGGCATGTGCCTTCAGTGTGATATTCTGCAAGGAGATATTCGGCGGTACAGGCATGAATTTCGTCAATCCGGCATTGGCAGCACGCGCCTTCCTCTTCTTCTCTTATCCTACTGTGATGTCAGGAGATAATTGCTGGGTGGCGAAAGATGAGATACTCGGCCTTGGATACCAGATAGCCGACGCCACGACAGCTGCGACACCTCTCGGCGCTATCGTTCAGAATCCAGACATGCAAATCGACACAATGGCCGCCGTGACAGGCCTTATACCCGGCTCAATGGGTGAGACAAGCTTTATTGCCATAGCTCTTGGGGCCGTGATGCTTCTATGGACAGGTGTCGCATCCTGGAGGATAATGCTGTCTGTATTTGTAGGTGGAGGTATCACAGCAGCATTGTTCCATTCGTGTGGAGCCTCTCCGTTGACAGCGTTCCAGCAAATTGTGCTTGGCGGATTCGCTTTCGGTGCAGTCTTTATGGCCACAGACCCTGTTACCGCCGCGCGCACAGAGACAGGCAAGTGGATATACGGTTTCCTCATCGGTGTCGTTGCTGTTGTGGTACGTGTCATGAACCCTGGTTATCCAGAGGGTATGATGCTTGCCATACTTCTGATGAATGCATGTGCTCCGCTCATTGACTGGTGTGTTGTAGAACGTAATATCTCACGTCGTACAAAACGGTTGAAAAAATAAGGAGGATACAATCATGGCAAAAAAACTGAATACAAACAACAACGCCTACATTATTATATATAGCGTAGTGCTCGTCCTCATTGTAGCTTTCTGCCTCGCCTTTGTCTATACATCATTGAAGGAAAGACAGGATGCCAATGTGGCACTCGACATAAAGAAACAGGTGCTTGCATCGCTTGATATACGTGACTTTGCTGATGACGCTGACGCTGAGGCTAAATATGCCGCTATTGTGCAGAAAACCGATACAGTCGATGCGGAGACAAAGTCTGTCATATATTATTGCCAGCTCGATGGCCAGCAGAAATACATTCTCTATGTCAAAGGTATGGGACTCTGGGGACCTATCTGGGGCTATATCGCGCTCAATGCAGACAAGAAGACTGTTTACGGCGCTTATTTCAACCACGATAGTGAGACAGCCGGCTTGGGTGCAGAGATAAAGGACTCAAAGGCATGGCAGGACCTCTTTAAGGGTAAGACGGCTGTAGAGAATGGCAATGTTGTGCTCACAGTCAAGAAATCCACTGATATCAAGCCTGAAGAGCGCAATTCTGCTGTCGATGGCGTGACAGGTGCCACACTGACATCAAATGGTGTAGACCTCATGCTTAAGGATGGTCTCTCAAAATACGCAGATTTCCTAAACGAATAGTTACTTATGCGACAGGTGCTGATTGCCTGTGTGACACATCGTCACTTCATCTATCACTCCTGTCTCTGAAAAACCTATATGCGATGAAACTATTATCTAAAGAGAACCGTGAGGTCTTCCTCACACCGCTGAACGGGAACAACCCTGTCCTTGTACAGGTCCTCGGTATCTGCTCCGCCCTCGCTGTGACATCACAGTTGAAGCCGGCTATTGTCATGGGGCTTGCCGTGACGGTTATCACAGCGTTCGCGAATGTCATAATATCCATAATACGCAATACTATACCTACACGCATACGTATCATCGTCCAGCTGGTAGTTGTAGCGGCTCTTGTCACCATTGTCAACCAAGTCCTTAAGGCTTTTGTCTATGATGTCAGTGTCGAGCTGTCAGTCTATGTGGGGCTTATTATAACAAACTGTATCCTTATGGGACGCCTTGAGGCCTTTGCGTCGATTAACACTCCATGGCCATCATTCCTTGATGGTATCGCCAATGGTCTTGGCTATGCCTATATCCTTGTAGCTGTAGGTGGTGTACGCGAGTTGCTTGGCCGTGGCACACTTCTTGGTTACCAGGTCGTTCCTGACTTCATGTATGATGCCGGGTATATAAATAACGGTATGATGACAATGCCTGCCATGGCCCTTATCCTGTGTGGTGTCGTCATCTGGATACACAGAGGCTATTTCTATAAAGACTGATTCCCTCACGATAAGTCTTTGACTCATTCATCTTCCATAAAAAAACAATAGACAATGGAACATATCATATCTTTATTTTTCAGAAGCATCTTCGTAGACAATATGATATTTGCCTTCTTCCTCGGCATGTGTTCTTACCTTGCTGTCTCGAAGAGTGTGAAGACATCATTCGGTCTTGGTATGGCGGTCACATTCGTGCTCCTTATCACAGTACCTGTCGATTATCTGCTTCAGACGAAAGTGCTCTCTGCCGATGGAGTCTTCGGTATAGACCTGACATATCTTTCCCTCATTCTTTTCATTGCCGTCATAGCTGGCATTGTGCAGCTTGTAGAGATGATAGTAGAGAGATTCTCCCCCTCGCTTTATGCAGCCTTGGGAATCTTCCTCCCTCTTATTGCTGTCAACTGTGCCATCATGGGAGCGTCGCTCTTCATGCAGCAGCGTATCAACCTCGACCCGTCGAACACACAGTATATTGGCGGTGTCGCTGATGCCATCGCTTTTGCACTTGGTTCCGGCATAGGATGGACACTTGCCATATGTCTTCTTGGTGCGATACGCGAGCGTCTGGCATACTCGGACGTTCCCAAACCACTTCGCGGACTCGGCATAACATTCATAACTGTCGGTCTCATGGCTATGGCGTTCATGTGCTTCTCCGGCCTGAAAATATAGCAGCCGGCAAGTATATCCTCGTACAAATGAAAGGTAGAGACCTCACATGCCTGCTCTCTCTTTCAGAGAAGGCCTGAGACACTCTACCGACTGCAATCATTTACAAATATCATATTTATGGATATCAATTTCATATTATCAAGCGTCAGCGTATTCCTTGTGGTCATCATACTGCTTGTTATCATACTGCTTGTCGCAAAGAAATACCTGTCGCCAAGCGGCAATGTAAAGATAACAATAAACAACGATACCGTTCTTGATGTCCCACAAGGAAACTCAGTCATGGCGACACTTAATGAGAATGGCATCTATCTCCCATCAGCCTGTGGTGGAAAAGCCTCATGCGGACAATGTAAGGTCCAGGTGCTTGAGGGGGGTGGCGAGATACTCGACTCAGAGAAGTCACACTTCACACGCAAGGAGATAAAGGAAGGCTGGCGCCTTGGATGCCAATGTAAAGTGAAAGGCGACCTCAAGCTCCACGTCGACGAGTCTGTCATGGGCGTCAAGGAATGGGAGTGTACAGTAATTGGCAATAGGAATGTAGCCACGTTCATCAAAGAGTTCAAGGTGGCATTGCCTCCCGGTGAGCACATGGACTTCGAGCCTGGCTCATACGCACAGATACGTATCCCGGCTTTCGAGATAGACTATGACCGTGATATTGACAAGAGCCTCATTGGAGATACATATCTCCCAGCATGGGAAAAGTTCGGGCTGTTCCCATTGAAGTGTGTCAATACAGAGCCAACCATCCGTGCCTACTCCATGGCCAACTATCCTGATGAGGGCGATATCATAACCCTTAATGTGCGTATCGCCACCCCACCATTCAAACCAAAGGACCAGGGGCCAGGCTTCATGGATGTCAATCCAGGCATAGCCTCCTCTTATATCTTCACCCTCAAGCCAGGCGACAAGGTCATCATGTCTGGCCCATATGGAGAGTTCCGTCCGCAGTATGGTACAGGACGTGAGATGATATGGGTAGGCGGTGGTGCCGGTATGGCACCTCTCCGTGCACAGATCATGCACATGCTCCGCACTCTTAAGGTAGAGGACCGCGAGATGCATTATTTCTATGGTGCGCGTGCCATGGAGGAGATACCATTCCTCGATGATTTCCTGATGCTTGAGCGTGAGCATCCCAACTTCCACTTCCATCTTGCACTCGACCGTCCTGACCCGAAGGCAGATGCTGCAGGCCTCAAGTATACTCCAGGCTTCGTAGCCCCAGTTATGGGTGATACATATCTGAAGCAGCATGAGGCGCCGGAAGACTGCGAGTACTACCTCTGCGGACCTCCTATGATGACAAAGACTGTGCTTGACCTCCTCTATTCTCTTGGAGTAGAGGATAGTATGATACGCTTTGATAATTTCGGAGGATAACCGATAGCGACATTCCCTCCTCTCCCCACTTTAAGGTTGCCCCTCACCCATGCTAGTTCAGACATTGTCGTGGTGAGAGTCAGGCTATTGGGGGGAGGCAATCCTGCCATGATGATGGCATGAATAATATAACGAGCTGGAAGGCATTGAAATATATTTCACGTCTTCCAGCTCGTTTTTATTTATGCTGATACATAAAAATCAGTCCGAATAGTTGTTTTTTATCATGATTTTTATATATTTATCGAAAAAAAACCTGATAAAGTTTTGTAGATAATGAAAATATTGTTACTTTTGCATACGAATATATACAATTCTTCCTATGGGATAATCTTTGAGAATTAATGAAATCGAATATTAACTATAATTGTTTCAGTAATATGAAGAAATTCTTCCTTATCCTTGCCATGGCTGCTTCTGCCATGTCAATGTCAGCCCAGGAAGGTTACTATGGTAACAAATTCTGGGACAACTGGTATCTCGGCCTTGAGGCTGGTGTTTCATCCAAGACGACACATCAGGCAGTCCTCAAGCACCTTAACCCTGAGTTTGGTGTCCGTGTAGGAAAGTGGATTACACCAGCTTTCGGCCTCGCTCTTGAGGGACAGTATGCTTTCTCGTCAAAGGCACGTCTGAATGACTACCGCAACCTTGACGACTACGCCAATGGCGCGTTGACAGCCAATCTCCTTGGACAGTTCAATCTCAACAATATCTTTGGTGGCTACAAAGGCGAGCCACGCAATTTTGAGGTTATTGCCAATGTTGGTATAGGCTATCAGCATACATTCGCTAAAGACGGACAGGTGCTTCAGATTGGAACAGTCCGTAACTCTATGAACCAGAAGATTGCTGTTGACTTCACATGGAACTTCGGTGGAATGAAGCAGTGGCAGTTCTATGTTGAGCCTGCTCTCAACTACCTTATCGCCGGCTCAAAGCCAGGACGTGAGCTTGAGCCAGGTGTTGGCAGCCAGGAGGTTGGTTATGATATCAACTACTCTTATCTCCAGCTCCATGTTGGTCTCAACTACAAGTTCAAGACAACGAACAAGACCCACAACTTCGCTATCGTGACAGCGTGCGATATGGACGCTATCAACGCCGAGATCAATGCTCTTCGTGGCAAGGACGCAGTCATAGCTGCTCTCCAGAAAGAGATTGAGGATCTCAAGAAGGCTCTTGAGGACTGCCAGAACCGTCCTGTAGAGAAGGTTATCGAGCCTACTCTTCCATCAGTCTTCTATCCGCTTGACAAGTCGGTAATCACTCCAGCACAGGCTCAGAATGTGGCTATAGCTGCAGAGATTATGAAGAACCATCCAGAGATTAAGCTTCAGGTTAAGGGCTATGCTTCTCCAGAGGGTCCAGCAGACCACAACAACGACCTCTCTGTACGTCGTGCACAGGCCGTTAAGGATCTCCTCATCTCTAAGTATGGTATCGATGCTTCTCGCATAACAACAGAGGGATGCGGTGTGACAGACAAGCTCTTCGAGATATACGAGTTCAACCGTGTTGCAATGCTTTATATCGAGAAGTAATCAAGGAATGATGATGAGCGATATCGCTCTTATCACACGCATATAACAATTTTCAGAGGTGGGTATCCTACAGTTTCACTGAGGGATACCCACCTCTTTTTTTCTCTCTCTCCCTCTCCCTCTCTCTCTCTCTCCCTCACCCTCCTTCTTTCTCCTTCTTTCTCCTTCTTTCTCCTTCTTTCTCCTTCTTTCTCCTTCTCTCTCCTTCTCTCTCCTTCTCTCTCCTTCTCTCTCCCTCTCTCTCCTCTCTCCCTCTATCTATCTATCTATCCTCTCTATCCCTCTTTATCCCTCTCTATCATTTTTGTCATTACTGTCTGGTAAACCTGTCGTCTATCATTCAGAAGCTTTACAGGACAGTAGTGATTATTTGTGATAATCTCCCTCAGTAAGGCTGACTTTAGCCATACTGCAACAGAGGTCTTTCATATAGGAGATAACAACCAAATATGGGTTTGGGGACGACTATTTGTATGATATAGACCAATTTTTACAACGAAAAAGCCAAAAAGGCTACTGATAAAGTTGCCAGTATCAGGAATAATGAGTAATTTTGCGCTGAATTTTTGTGCGCTGTGATGCTGCCAAGTCATATATGGCATATTCCCAGCCGGCACAGTCTTTACGAGCGGGACAATATACATGCATTCAGTCACTCCGCTATTGTAGCATGTTTCAGGATGCATCCATATCGTGTCGCTACTGACGAGTCATTTATTTATCGGCGTGTCATAATGCCTACATGTCTACAAAGCCATGAGGTACAGTTATGTCAACGTCCCAACAAGTTTATATTCAATAGGTATATAGTTAATGAGTTACAATTTATTAAAAGGAAAACGCGGCATCATCTTTGGTGCCCTTAATGAGCAGTCAATCGCGTGGAAAGTGGCCGTCAAGGCCGTAGAGGAGGGAGCCACAATCACACTCTCCAACACTCCCATGGCTATCCGTATGGGTCAGGTTGATGCTCTCGCCCAGCAGCTTGGCTGTGAGGTTATAGCTGCCGACGCTACAAGTGTAGAAGACCTCGAAGAGGTGTTCCGTCGCTCTCAGGAGGTGCTTGGCGGCAAGATAGACTTTGTCCTCCACTCTATAGGCATGTCGCCTAATGTACGCAAGAAGCGCACATATGACGATCTTGACTATAGCATGCTCGACAAGACCCTTGATATCTCAGCCATATCATTCCACAAGATGATACAGGTGGCAAAGAAGCAGAACGCCATTGCCGATTATGGCTCTATTGTCGCCTTGACCTACATGGCAGCCCAGCGCACTATGTTCGGATACAACGACATGGCCGACGCTAAGGCCCTCTTGGAGTCCATCGCCCGCAGCTTTGGCTATATCTATGGCCGTGAGCATAATGTACGTGTCAACACCATCTCACAGTCGCCTACGATGACAACAGCCGGTAGTGGCGTGAAAGGCATGGACAAGCTCTTTGACTTTGCCAACCGCATGTCGCCCCTCGGCAATGCCAGCGCTGACGAGTGTGCAGACTACTGCATCGTGATGTTCTCCGATCTCACACGCAAGGTGACTATGCAGAATCTCTATCACGATGGTGGTTTCTCGAGCATGGGCATGAGTCTACGTGCTATGGCGACCTATCAGAAAGGTCTTGAGGAGTATATGGACGAGAACGGCAATATCATCTACGGATAATCAGTAGCCTAAATCCTACTCAGAATATTTATTATCATTTACATAGAGGAAGCTCTCTCACAAATGTCAGATTATTTGTTGGCAATTTGTGAGAGAGCTTCCTCTCTTTTTTTTGGGGGGGGGGCGGCTCGCTTCTATCTGTTCTCCTCCCGGCTCTATGCTCATGCTCGTAATTGTGCCCGTCTATGGCTTGTAATATCGGTAGTGAGGATGGGGCACGACGTTTTTCTTTCTGTTATGGCTCAAAAGGATTATTGTCGATTTTCCTAACCCACCATTCGAGTATATGATATCCAGGCTCCATCATACCCCCATGGCCGTGTCCGCTTAGTTCTTTTGTTATGCAATCTGCTGTGTTTCAGTGGTTTGACTCTGTGCTTCTGAAAGGCTCTTTTTGAAGTGCTCATTGATACAGAATGAGCTGCTCATTAGTATCGAATGAGCCACCAGTTTGCACAGAGTGAGAATATCAATCTGAAAAAGCATGCTTTTGTGTGGGTCAGGGCGATGATATATGGACTAAGTGGAGTACATAGCCCATAAACATCTTGAGCGCGATGCCGTGGGGCGTTCTCATAGGGTGGGGGAGGGGAGATGTTCCACAATCATATCCACCTCCGAAGAACTATCGCGCTCATTTATCGGGGTGGGGGATGGGAGATGTCCCACATCCATACCAATGATGAGGTATACAGGTGTCAGAGGCGTTTCTTGTAGCTTCTCACGGCCCATGCTCCCATTATCATGCCTATGGCGAGAAGAGCCACGATTTGGTGGGCGACATTGTTCAGACCGCCTCCACGGACGAAGACTGTGCGGATGGCATCGACAAAATAGTGCATAGGGTTAATGTATGTGGTGAGGTATGCGGCATGCGGCATTGAGCGTGCCGGTGTGAACAAGCCGCTGAGCAGAAGCATGCAGACTACAAAGAACCACATCACGAAGATGGCCTGCTGCATGGTGTCACTATAGTTGGAGATGACGAGTCCGAAACTGCTCCAGAAGAGTGCCAGCAGCATTGCCAAGGCGAAAACGAGCCAGAGCGGGCCTTGGCAAGTGATATCGTATATGAGCCACGAGAGCACAAGGCATACGACAATCACGAACAGTGCTATTATCCAATATGGTATGAGCTTGGCGAGGATAAATGCCCATTTCGGCACTGGAGTGACATTTATCTGCTCTATGGTGCCAGCCTCTTTCTCGCCGACGATATTCAGCGTGGGAAGGAAACCGCACATCAGCATCATCACAATGGCAAACAGAGCGGGAATCATAAACACCTTGTAGTTGAGGTGCTTGTTATAAAGGAACAAGGCGGAAACCTCGGACTGTATCGCCTCTGCTGACGGACTAACCTTTATAGTGATAATCCGCGAAAGATAAGAAGCTCCGATAGAACCCTTTGTTCCGTTTACGGCATTTGCGGCGATGAGCACTTGGGGATTACGTTTCTTGATGATGTCACTACTGAAGTGTTGCGGTATCACCATCACCACGTCGGCATCCATCTTCTCGATGTCCTTGAGGGCAGCCTCATAGGTGGGTTTCTGTCCGTTGAATATGAAACAGTTGCTCGCCTCTATGCTGTGTATGAGTTGTCTTGAGAGCGTTGAGCGGTCGTTATCTACCACATCCACACGTATGTTCTTCACCTCCTGATTCATCACCCAAGGCATGACACACATCATCATTATCGGGAAGAGGATGATGAGACGAGGCAGAAACGAATTGCGTCGTATCTGCAGAAATTCCTTTTGAATAAGATATTTCAGCATAGTCTTTTCTTGAATTTTGCGAGTGCTACAATCAGGAGGGATAGTGCCATTGCCGAGAGAATGTATATCTCCCTCACTACATTACTGATATCCACACCCATTATCATCAGCTTGCGCATCGCCTGGATATAATACCTTGGCGGCACTAAGGCGGCAATCCACTGCAACACCTCGGGCATCGACTCCACAGGAAATATCATACCCGAGAGCATCACTATAGGCATGAGCAATACCATCGCCGAAAGCAGAAGGGCCATGAGCTGGGTTGTGGCGATGGTGGATATGAGTAGGCCAAGCGACAGGGCAAGGATAATATATATGGTGGAGATGACATATATCCAGACAATGCTACCCGCCAGCGGAACGTCGAGTATATAGCGCGCCATGAGCAGTATGGTGGTGAGGATAGCGAATGCGAGTACCAAGTATGGCACCACCTTGGCTATCATAATCATCAACGGGCGTACAGGCGACACGAGCAGCAGCTCCATTGTGCCCCGTTCCTTCTCACGGACTATCGAGATAGAGGTCATCATGGCACAAACAAGCATCAGCAACATGCCGAGAATGGCTGGAACGAAGTTGTAGGCGGACCGCATCTGCGGATTATACAGTAATTTGGCATTGACGACACCGCCCGGCATGTTCGTGATAACATTGGTGGCGTAGTTTGTCCATTGCTGTGCCATATTAGGGTCGGCACCGTCCACGATAATCTGTATTCCTCTATGCTTAGAGGCAAAGTCGGGAGCAAACACAACAGCCATGTCCGCCTTCTGGTTGCGTATGAGAAGCTCGGCGTCCTTGGGCGTGTTTACAGTTCGTGTGATGGTGAAATACTCCGACTGTGATATCCGCTCCACCGCCCTTTGCGTCTGCAAGTCCATTTGCGATGTCACCACCACAGTGCGCACGTTCTTCACGTCGGTGGTGATGGCAAAGCCGAATATCAGCATCATCACCACTGGCATACCGAAGAGTATGAGCATCGTGCGCTTGTCGCGCAGGATATGCCGTGTTTCCTTTATTACAAAGGATATAAACTGTTTCATAATAGTCAATCTCCCCTCTTTGCCTCTCTTGCGAGATAGGTGAACACATGATTCATATCCGGCTGGTTGAATCTTTTCTTCAGCTCCTCTGGTGTCCCCATGGCACTTATCTTGCCATCCACCATAATACTGATGCGGTCGCAATATTCTGCTTCGTCCATATAGTGGGTGGTGACGAAGACTGTTATGCCACGTTTGGCGGCATCGTATATGAGTTGCCAGAACTGTCGGCGTGTGGCGGGGTCCACACCGCCAGTCGGCTCGTCGAGAAACACTATCTTCGGTTCGTGGAAGATAGCTACCGAGAAGGCGAGCTTCTGTTTCCATCCTAAAGGCAGCGAGGCGACGAGGTCGTTCCTGTGGCCAGCAAACTGCAACTTGTTCAGCAATGATTCTGTCTTTACGGATATCTCTCTGTCCGACATGCCATAGATGCCTCCAAAGAGGCGGATATTCTCTGCCACTGAGAGGTCTTCATAAAGGGAGAACCTCTGACTCATGTATCCAATACTCTTCTTTATCTCCTCATATTCCGTGCTGATGTCATATCCTGCCACCCTCCCCGAACCGCTTGTAGGTTGGTTAAGTCCTGTGAGAATGCGCATGGCAGTGGTCTTGCCGGCGCCATTGGCTCCAAGGAATCCGAATATCTCGCCACGTCGGACACTGAAACTGATGTCATCCACAGCATGGAAATCTCCAAAAGCCTTAACCAGATGTTCCACCTCAATGACGTTTTCCTCCTTGTTGATAATGGCTGCGCCTTCCCGCTCGATGCCAGGAGGGTTGAACACATCAGCAAAGCGGTTGAGTATTGTCTCTGGCGTATCTATACCATGCACCCTTCCTTCATTTAGGAAAGCCACCCTGTCACATCTCCTCACCTCGTCGAGATATGGTGTTGAGGCAACTATTGTGATTCCACTCTCCTTGAGCATGGCGAGCATATCCCAGAACTCCTTGCGGCTCACTGGGTCAACACCCGTTGTCGGTTCGTCGAGAAAGATTACATCGGGTTGGTGTACCAATGCGCACGACAATGCCAGCTTCTGCTTCATGCCTCCTGAGAGCGCCCCTGCCCTACGCTTGCGGAAAGGCTCTATCTGGCTGTATATAGCCTTGATACAGTCATATCCCTCATCCACGGTGGTGCCGAATAGCGAGGCGAAGAATCGGAGGTTCTCCTCCACGCTGAGGTCCTGATAGAGAGAGAAACGCCCGGGCATATAGCCCACACGCCGACGTATCTCCCTCATATCCTTCACCACGTCGAATCCCTCTACCGAAGCCCTGCCCCTGTCGGGAAGCAACAGTGTGCAGAGTATGCGGAAGAGAGTTGTCTTCCCCGCACCGTCAGGACCGACAAGTCCGAACAGCTCGCCCTTGCCTACGTCAAGAGAGACATCGCCCAAAGCTTGCACCTTACCGAATGTCTTGCATATATTCTCAACATGAATCATGGAATAGTTTTTAATCCATTAATTATTAAATTCCTTAATCTCATTTCCCTGAAGCGAACAGCACCTCACCGTACATCCCCATCTTCACATATCCGTCGCCCTTTATCGCCACCTTGACTGCATAAACCAAGTCGGCACGCTCGTCGTCTGTAAGTATGGTCTTTGGTGTAAACTCCGAACGGCTTGAAATCCATGTCACTCGCCCTTCGTACTCCTTCTTCCCGCCGTTGCCATAGTCGGCAAATACGGTGGCTCTCTGGCCTGTCTTTATATTCTCCAGCTGTGCAGAGGTGACATAGGCACGTATGAACATGTTCTCCGTATCTGCCATCTTGAAGAGCGGTTTGCCGGCAGACACAAACTCGCCGCGCTCAACATATTTCTCAATCACTGTGCCCTTTGCCGGTACAAGTATATGGCATTTGCGTATCTGGTCGCGTAGCTGTTCAGCCTGCACATCTGTGGCATCCATCTGCTTGTCGAGTGCATTGGTGTTTACTCTGAGCGACGACAACTGTGCATCAAGCTGCCGCTGCAATACCTCCACCTGGCTATTGGCATCGTCAAGCATCTTGGCCGGAGCGGCTCCGTCAGCCACCAGTTCCTTGTATCTCTGCTGGTCTTGCTTGGCCTTTGCCAGTTGCTGGCGGGTTACGGCTATCTGCTTCTCCTGCTCTGGTTTCTGACTCTGATATACGCTTTTCATGGCTTCTGCCTGTTTCATCTTCAGCCACAGCTGTGTGGTGTCGATAAGTCCTACCTCCCTGTTCTGTCCCACAGTGTCACCCTCCTCGACATTGAATGTCAACAAGGCTCCTGTCTGCTCGGCATAAACCGTAGTCTCAGTGGCCTCAAATACACCCGTTGCGTCATATTGGCGCTCTTTTCTCCCACAGGCATTCAACACAAGTGCTACACCTGCCATCGCTATGATTTTCTTCATCTTTCCGATATTTCTTATTGTTATTCTCCTGTTGTGATCTTTAGATTATAAATCTCTTTCAGCATCTCAATCTCGTGGATGCATTGCTCCACCCGTGCCTTGTTCTCGCTGTTTATCTCTCTCACAAGGTCGTTCACATCAATTATCCCATGAGCAAGTTTAGATTCTGCCGCCTTGCGTATCGACGAGCGCAGGGAAATGATTTCCTCGTCGTCTGTCATTAGCTGGCGATAGCGTGATATGTTCTCGTTCTGCTGAATCTGTTCCATCTTGTTGTCGAGGAGGAAACGCTCACGATTGGCCTCGGCTGTCTCGCGTTCCGCTTGCAGTTTCGCCTTGTCGTTCTTGCGCGAGTAGAGAGCGCCGATGTTCCATGTCAGCCTTGCCCCGATTATCCCGTTCCACGAGAGTTTTCTACCCGTCATGTCCTCAAACATGTTATACCCCGGATAGCCATAATATCCTTGGGCGAAGACTCCAAGGCGTGGCATGAGTGTAGCATCGAGGGCTTTCTCCTTGGCATCTGCCAGGCGAAGCTGAGCGTCAATCGTCTTTAATTCAGGGCGGAGGTTAACTGTGGAGCCTGTGTTTTCTGGAATTTCAGGCTTCACCAATCTATTCACCTCCATAGCGCAGAATGTTGAGAGCATATGTACAAGAGCTGTGCGCTGCGACTTGAGGCCAGTCATCTTCTGCACCACGTTCAGTCGCTCCGCCCTCACGTTCTGCCAGTCGCTCTCCGCTGCCGTCCCGCCTTTGAGCATAGCTGCAAGTTTCTTCTCGTTGCCCTCAAGCACTGTCTGCAGGTCGGCATTCAGCTGTATCTGTTCGTCGATAAGCAATAATGAGAAATACATCTCGTTCACCCTCCTGCGCACATTGTACATCGTCACCTCATTCTGTCGCGATTGCAATTCGCCTTGTCGGCGGGCAATCTCCTTCTGGCTCTTGATGTTTCCGCCATCATATACAGTCTGCTGCACGTCAATGCCCACACGATATTGGTCTCTCTCCAGTCCCTCCATCGTGATGCCCATTTGCTGATACAACTTTTGGAATTCGTCGGGGAAAGCCGGCACGTCGCTCTGTAGTGTGGCTTGTGCCGAGGCTGACACCTGCGGCAGCCATCCCTTTTGGATATTTGCCACGTTGAGGCCGGTGGTTTTCTTAATCAGTCCATACTGTCTGATGAGCGGAAAATTCTGTTCTGCCGCTCGCTGACATTCTTCCAATGTCTGGCTCATGGCGAACGTCGGCAGCATCATAAGTGATAAAAATATTAATCCTTTATACATATTGTTTATTATTTCTGCTGCAAATATAGTTAATTTTTCTGATACAACCATCATCATAGTCAAAGGGATAATGTCCTTTTTTAGTACAATAATTCAATATTCCATCAATCTGTTTTCGTTGAATCTATTGTCTTTGGTTACTCATCCTAAGGTTTACCGGACAACAACCATGAACAAAAAATAATTCTGCACACCTATTTGAAAAATCATAATTCTTCTTTGTCATTCTCCAGAAAATGATTATCTTTGCATTTGTATCAGTTGTGTACAATTTTTATTACTGATGTGGGGTAGGCGAATCCTTATCACCCACACCCGATATTATCCATCCTGACTAACCTTATGAGACCATTTTTCTTGTTTTTGGCATACATTGCCATCATGCTCTTTTCCCCAATCCCGAGCCATGCCCGTAGCCATGCCGCAGCCCCAATGCCGAGCCATGCGGTGGGGCGTGTCGTGTGTAGCTTTGTGACCCCCAATATTGTCCGTGTACAATGGTCGGCCGACGGCACATTACGTGGCAACGATACTGGTGTCTGCATCTGCCATCCCCAGACGGTCAGCATCACATCGTCAGTCCGCGGTCATGAGCGTGTCGTCATGTCATCAGCCTTGTGTGTCAGCATAGACACTTTGACTGAGGCCGTCACATTCGCCGACCGTGCCACAGGCCGCATCCTTCTCACAGAGACATCACGGGAGAGCGAGCCTGTTGTGCGCGAGCGTATCGTCTACGACGAGGGCAGCGCCCACATCGAGGAGACGGCCAATGGCAAGGTGACAGTGAAGGATATAGTGCGCCGCGACACTGTTGGCGTCACCACACGCTATATCTCCCATTTTGACTGTACCGGCACGAAGGCCCTATACGGGCTCGGCTCACACATGGAAGACTATATGAACCTTCTCGGCAAGACCCTCTATCTCACCCAGCACAACCTCAAGGCCACCATCCCTGTCCTCCTCTCGCCGCAGGGCTACGGCCTTCTCTTTGATGTTGGCTGTGCCATGAGGTATTCATCTGACGGTAAGGGCTTTACTATGCAGATGGAGGCAGCACAGCAGTCTGACTACTACTTCATCCATGGTGGCAGCATGGAAGACATTGTCCAGGGCTACCGCTATCTGACGGGGCGTGTGCAGCTGTTGCCCCTCTATGCTTTCGGCTATATACAGTCGAAGGAACGCTATGTCTCGTCGGCCGACCTCATCGGCACTTTGCGTGAGTACCGCCGTCGCCATGTGCCTGTGGATATGATTGTGCAGGACTGGAACTACTGGCCGGAGGGGTGGGGATATATGAGGATGAACCGCCAGCACTATCCCGACCCGAAGGCTCTTGCCGACTCCATACACTCCATGAACGCCAAGCTCATGGTGAGCATCTGGCCTAACCCCCAGTACTGTCCCGAGGAGCGGGATTTCCGCAAACGTGGCTTCATGCTCGAACATTCAGTCTATGACGCCTTCAATGCCGATGCCCGCCGCCACTACTGGACGTATGCCAACGACGAGTTCTTCGCCAATGGTTTCGACGCATGGTGGTGTGACAGCAGCGAGCCGCTCGACGGTGACTGGAACCAGCTGCCTGAGCCTGTCAGCGGCAAGCCCTACGGATGGGACGACCATGAGCGCCGATGGCTGTTGAACAAGGACGTGCTCAGCGACGCTCTCGGCCCAGAGCGCAGTAGCCTCTACTCTCTCTACCACTCTATGGGACTATACGAGAACCAGCGCCTTACATCCTCCAGCAAACGTGTGCTCAACCTCACCCGCAGCAGCTATGCCGGACAGCAGCGCTACGCCACCGTGGTGTGGAACGGCGATACACATGCCTCATGGGAGTCGTTCCGCCAGCAGATACCTTCCGGACTGAACTATATGTCCACGGGCAATCCCTATTGGACGGTTGATGTGGGCTCGTTCTTCGTCAAGAACGACGGCCGCCGTTGGTTCTATACCGGAGAGTTCCAGAAGGGTGTGGAGGACGAGGCATACCGTGAGTACTATACCCGCATGTTCCAATGGGCGACATTCCTGCCCATGCTCCGCAGCCATGGCAGCGACACTCCACGCGAGATATGGCGGTTCGGTGAGGCGGGTACTCCTTACTACGACGCTATTCTGAGAATGATAAACCTGCGCTACACGCTCCTGCCTTATATATATAGCATGGCGGCGTCACAGTATTTCTCTGGCTACACCATGGCGCGCCCCCTGGCATTCGACTATCCCGACGACGAGGAGGTCTATGACCTCAAGGACGAGTATCTCTTCGGCAATATCCTTGTATGCCCTGTCACCCGTCCTATGTCCGAGGCCGCATCGCGCAAGGTCTATCTGCCACGTGGCGCACGCTGGATAGACTATTGGACGAATGAGGCTTACGACGGCGGCCAATGGATTGATGTCCCGGTGAGTATCGACCGTCTGCCCCTCTACGTCAGGGCAGGCAGCATCATCCTCACGTCAGACGTGGTGGAATACTCTGCCGCCCAATCCGACAAGCCCATCACCGTGAATGTCTATCCTGGAGCCGACACCAAATTCTCTCTCTACCAGGACTCTGGCGACGGCTATGCATTTGAGCGAGGCGACTGCTCCATCACCAAGTTAGAATGGGACGACAGCGGGCAGCGGCTGAAGATAATAAGGGACAAGATGTCAGGCGAATATCACCGGAATATCATTGTCAATATCCACAAGCCCCAGAATATCAAATATTAACAGAACTGAATAATAAGAGAAAATCATGAGAAAACTAACCTTAACCTTCATGCTGTTTGTGGCTATAGCCGCAATAGGCCAGGACAGGCAGCGGTTCAATCTTCCTGTCATCCAAACAAAATACACAGCCGACCCCGCACCCTATGTACATGGCGACACAGTCTATCTCTACACGACTCATGACGAGGACGACGCCGAGGGCTTCAAGATGAAGGACTGGCTTCTTTATACATCCACAGACATGGTCAACTGGCAGGACCATGGCGCCGTGGCCTCGTTGAGAGATTTCCCCTGGTATAAGGGCAATAACGGCGCATGGGCAGAATGTGTCGTGGAGCGCGACGGGAAATGGTATATGTACTGTCCCATTCACGGTAATGGTATCGGTGTGCTTGTCGCCGATTCCCCATACGGCCCTTTCAAGGATGTGCTGGGCAAACCTCTTGTCTGGAGACAGGAGCACTGGTATGACATTGACCCGTCGGTGTGGGTTGATGAAGATGGCCGGGCGTATATGTATTGGGGCAATCCGCATACCTACTGCGTTGAGCTCAATGAGGATATGATATCATTGAAGGGGGATATCATGACGATGGCACCAATAGCCGACTACCAGGAGGGACCTTGGTTATGGAAACGTGGCGGCTGGTACTATCTTGCCTTCGCCTCGACATGTTGCCCTGAGGGGATAGGCTACGCCATGAGCAAGTCGCCGACAGGCCCCTGGGAACACAAGGGACACATCATGGACCACACGCCGAGGACAAGAGGCAATCACCCCGGCATAATAGAGTTCAAGGGCAAGTGGTATTGCTTCGGCCTTAACTATGACGTCTTCCGGCTTGAGACATCGCGCCATGCCGAGCGCCGCTCGGTGTCGGCTGCCGAGATGACCTACAATGCCGATGGCACCATACAGGAGCTGCCCTATTTCCTCGATTGCAAGCTGGAGCAGGTTGGCACGTTCAACCCCTACCGTCGTGTGGAGGCAGAGACAATGGCATGGGGATATGGATTGAAGACGACACGCGAGAATCCATCTGGCCCATGGAATGAGACCCTCTTCGTGACAGATATCGACGATGGCGAGTATATCCTTGTGAAGGGTGTAGATTTTGGCAGCGGAGCGTCCTCTATCGACGCCAGCTGCTCGTCCCTGCTCTTTGGAGGCAGGATAGAAATCCGCCTTGACACTCCTGACGGATGGAAGGCAGGAGAAATCGACGTGCCAAACACAAAATTCAAGTATGAGACCCTCACCACGGCATTGACACGCTGCAATGGAGTGCATGATGTATATTTCGTGTTCAAGAGCACTTCAATGCAGAAGAGAAACCTCTTCAATTTCGATTGGTGGGAGGCAAAGAAATCATCCGTTGGAAACAAATAGACCCTATACTGATTACTGACAACCATGAAGTATATAGCAACAATACTCGCGATGGGGTGGGCACTCATTGCCCCGGCACAAGTCTTCTCGCCCAACGGTAAGGTTGAATGGAGGGAAAAGACCGACGGGTATGCTGTCGTATATCATGACGGCAACAGCGAGTGTGAGGTGCTGGATATAACAGATGTCGGCATGCTCATGAAGGACGGAGGCGGCAAAGACCTGAAGCTCAAGTCTAAGATGCCCGTGAAGGCGGTAAAGGACTCATACACGATGATTGGAGGAAAGCGCCGCGAATGCTCAAACGAGGCCAACGAGACAACTTATCTCTATATCGACAACATCGGACGACAGCAATCTTTGACCGTCAGGGCTTATAACGACGGAGTGGCCTTCCATTACGCGCTCGACGGACTCCAGCACACTCGTCCTGCTGAGGAGCTGACAACATACCGCATCCCAGAAGGCACGAAGCGGTGGATGCAGAAATGGACAGAGCCATACGAGGAGTTCTTCCCTCTTGCCACAACGGGCGAGAAAGAGAATAGGCGCTGGGGCTATCCCGCTCTTATCCAACCGTCAGACAATGTCTTTGCCCTAATCACTGAGGCAGGCATAGAGAGAGGCAACAGCGGGTCGTCGCTCTATAACGACCGCAACAAGGAGCAGTACCGGGTGGTGATGGACGTGAACCAGCAGAACACCACAGGCCGATGGACATCGCCATGGAGAGTGATTATTGTCGGCAAGCTGGAGGATATGGTGGTCTCTACCCTCGTCACAGATGTCAGTGAGCCTTGTCGCATCGAGGACACGTCGTGGATAAAGCCTGGCTCTGTGTCGTGGATATACTGGGCATACAACCATGGCTCGAACGACTATCAGATAATAAGGCAATACGTGGATATGGCGGTGGATATGCACTGGCCATATGTGCTGATAGATGCCGAATGGGACGAGATGAAGAACGGCGGTAGCATCGAGGATGCCATACGCTATGCCCACGACAGAGGCATCAAGCCATTACTGTGGTACAACTCCTCAACGGCATGGCTGAAGGCTTGGGGCGCGCCAGGACCTCACGAGCGGCTGAATGCTCCCGAGCTTCGCGAGCGTGAGTTTGCGTGGCTCGAGAAGATGGGTGTTGCAGGAGTGAAGATTGACTTCTTCGCAGGCGACAAGCAGGAGACGATGGAGTATTGCATCGACCTGCTCGAATGTGCGGCACGCCATCATCTGTTGGTCAATTTCCATGGTGCGACAATACCAAGAGGTTGGCAAAGGACATATCCCAACCTCATGAGTGTTGAGGCAGTCTATGGAGCGGAATGGTATAACAACAACGCCACGCTCACTCCAAAGGCCGCCGCACACAACGCCACATTGCCATTCACACGCAATGTGATAGGCCCCATGGACTATACTCCCTGCACCTTCTCTGACTCTCAGCATCCCCACATCACAACCCATGCCCACGAACTTGCACTGTCAGTGCTCTTTGAGTCGCCCCTGCTCCATTGGGCAGACAAGCCGGAGAGTTATCTCGCGCAGCCAAGGGATGTGAAGGACTTCATGTCTGCCTTGCCCACCACATGGGACGAGACCCGACTGCTCGGGGGGTATCCCGGCGAGTGGGTGGTCATTGCACGCCGCCAGGGCAATAAATGGTATATCGCCGGCATCAATGGCAAGGACACCGCGCAGACCCTCTCGTTCGACACATCCATCCTCCCCAAAGGCAGATACACCCTCTTCACTGACAAACCAGGCTACAAGGGCGAATTGCCAGCCAACAATCCTGAGCCATGGAGCATAAAGACGTGGAAAGGGAAAGCTCCCTCGAAGATGACTTGCCAGCCAAGAGGCGGGTTCGTTTATGTCGTGAATTAATATATAAAGAGAAAACCGCTATAGTATGATATGAAGAGACTGTTTTTTACATTATTGTCGCTGACGGTCACCATGTTGTCTGGCGCGCAAACCATCAAGCCTGTAATGCCTGTCCCGACAGCTGACCAATACAGATGGCAGCAGATGGAGATGTATGCATTCATACATTACTCTCTGAACACTTACACAGATGAGGAATGGGGTTACGGAAACGAGGACCCTCAACTGTTCAATCCGTCGAGTCTCGACTGCCGTCAGTGGGCGAGGGTTTGCAAACAGGCAGGAATGAAGGGCATTATCTTCACCGCCAAGCACCATTGCGGTTTCTGCATGTGGCCATCGGCTTATACAGAGTATTCAGTGAAGAACTCGCCTTGGAAGAACGGTAAGGGCGATGTGGTGAAGGAACTGGCCGAGGCTTGCCGCGAGGAAGGACTGAAGTTTGCAGTCTATCTCTCTCCCTGGGACCGCAACCATCCTGCGTATGCCCGACCGGCATATGTGGAATATTTCCGCAACCAACTCCGTGAGCTTCTCACCAACTATGGCGAGATATTCGAGGTGTGGTTTGATGGTGCCAATGGCGGTGATGGCTGGTATGGTGGTGCCAACGAGACGAGGAAGATTGATGTGAAGAAATACTACAACTGGCCAGAGACATACAAGATGATTCGGCAGTTGCAGCCGCATTGCCTGATATGGAATGATGGCAGCGACCGGGGAGACCTCCGCTGGGTGGGCACAGAGGCAGGAAATGTTGGCATCACCAACTGGAGCCTGCTCAACAAAGAAGGCGACGTGACGTGGAATATGCTTCACTATGGTCTGGAGGATGGCGACTCATGGGTACCTGGAGAGACGAATACAAGCATCCGGCCGGGATGGTTCTATCATGATGCCGAGAATGAGCATGTGAAGAGTCTGTCAAAACTGATGGACACGTATTACAAGTCGGTGGGGCGCAACTCCACCCTTCTGCTCAATTTCCCCATAGCCCCCAACGGACGCATACATCCCAATGACAGTCTGCGTGGCATCGCCTTCAAGAAGATGATCGACGAGGTGTTCAAGACCGACCTCGCACTCAAGGCTACCCGAAAGACCACCGCCAGTGCAGATGGCAAGACAACCACCATCGTCGATTTCAAGAAGCCTGTCACCTTCAACCGATTCCTTGTTGAGGAGGATATCCTACAGGGACAGAGGGTGAGGAAATTCTCGCTTGAAGCCTTGGTCAATGGCAAGTGGATAGGCCTTAGGGACCATCTGGCAGAGGAAGGTGACGGAATGACAACTATAGGTCACCGGCGCATCATCTGTTTTCCGGATGTAACAACGACAAAGCTGCGCTTCTGTATTACAGACACTAAGGCAAAGCCCATAATCAGCCGCATCAGTGTATATCGTGCTCCGGAGCTGACTTCTGACATTCCTAACTCAGGCGAGAAGAAGTCGGCAAGCCTTCATTATTTCTTCGGCAGTCATAAGCAGATGTTCATTGACTATCCTACTCCCAAGACCATCACAGCCTTCCGCTATCTGCCTCCGCAGGATGGCAAGGACGGCACCGTCACCCATTACACCCTCTGGGCATCAGACGACTGGAGCAGTTGGAGGAAGGTAGCCTCGGGAGAGTTCTCGAACATAGTGAACAACCCGATATGGCAGACCATCAAGTTCAAGCCTTTTGATGCCAAGGTGCTTCGCTTCGATGCCGATAAGTTGTCAAGCGGAGAGAGGATGAAATTCGGCGATATCGAGATAGTGGGCGAGAAGAAGGAGGTGCATGACTGGGAGAATCCCGCTGTGCTCGGAATCAACAAACTGCCCTATCACTCCACGCTCCAACTGCCCTCGCTCCAGGGGAAGTGTAAGGAGATTGTCTCGCTCGACGGACAGTGGCATTTCCGTTGGTCGCCCAATCCCAGCGAGCGCCCTATGGGTTTTGAGGCCGCTGACTACGATGTCAGCCAGTGGGATAAGATAGCAGTGCCAGGCAACTGGCAGACACAGGGTTACGGCACGCCGATATACATAAATATCAATTATCCCTTTGTGCGCAACCGTCCTTACGTGACAGGTGAGCCTCCAAAGGACTGGACAGCATACGCGAGGAGAAACCCCGTGGGTTCTTACGTCACCTTCTTCAATGCCACCGACGATATGCTCTCGCAAAACGTCATCCTGCACTTCGGCGGTGTTAAGTCGGCGATGTATGTATGGGTGAATGGCAAGAGGGTGGGGTATAGCCAGAACTCCATGTCGCCTGCCGAGTTTGACATCACGGATTATCTGCACAGGGGAGAGAACCGTCTTGCTGTTGAGGTATACCGCTGGAGCGACGGCAGCTATCTCGAAGACCAGGATATGTGGCGGCTGAGCGGAATCTTCCGTACGGTGCAGCTGTGGGTGCGTCCACTTGTGCATATTGCCGACTATAGAGTGAAGGCAGAGCCTGATGCCGACTACACCAAGGCCTCGGTCACCGCCAATGTGAAGATATGCAACATGGGAGGCAAAACGTCGAGAGGCATGGGCATCCGCCTGAACATCGACGGAACACACATTGAGGGCAGAGTGGGGGATATAGCTGTCGGAGATACTATCTCCGCTTTGCTTGAATACACCATCGACAATCCACGCCTGTGGTCGGCTGCCAAGCCTAACCTCTATCCTTTCAGCATCGAACTTATTGACAATAAAGGCAATGTATCGGAACACTTCGACTATCATCTCGGAGTGAAGCGAGTGGAATGTGTGGGAGAGGTGTTCAAGGTGAACGGCAAGAACGTTAAGCTGAGAGGTGTGAACCGCCACGACCATCATCCCCGGACAGGACGATATGTGGACGACGCTACATACGAGAAAGACATCGCTCTGATGAAGCAGGCCAACATCAACTTCCTGCGCACCAGTCACTATCCCGACCGCGAGTATCTCTATGAGCTCTGCGACCGTTATGGCATGTATGTCATGGACGAGGCAAACCAAGAGAGCCATGGCTACGGATATGCCAACAAGGATATGGGAGAGGACCCCGCATGGAAAGAGGCTCATGTGGACAGGGCGGCATCGCTCGTGGAGCGCGACAAGAACCATCCGTCTGTCATACTCTGGAGCCTTGGCAACGAGGGAGGCATAGGGCCGAACATCCAGGCGATGTATGACAAGGTGAAGAGTTTCGACTCGTCGTTCCTGCCATTCTACGACTGCCATCCCCGTTATTCCTCGCTCTACGACGAGGGCTATCCCACACCAAAGATGATGAAGGAGAACGCGGTAAGGGTGACAGACAAACCGTATATCGCACGTGAGTATGCCCATGCCATGGGCAACTCGATGGGCAACTTCAAGGAATACTGGGATGTTATCTATGCTGACTCATCGATAGCTGGAGCTGCCATCTGGGACTGGGTAGATCAAGGACTTGCCAAACCTAAGGATGGCAGTAAGATGCGCCTGTCAAGCAGCCTCCAACTTCATGACGACGAGTTCTTGGCATACGGCGGTGACTTCGGCGATATGCCGAACGATGGCAATTTCTGCATCAACGGACTCGTAGGTTCCGATCGCAAGCCTCACCCTCACTATTATGAAGTGAAACATGTCTACCAGCCCATCCATTTCTCTATGAATGATGGTAAGATAGTAAAGCGGAGCATGGACCCGACAGTTGATGTGGACGATTTCGACTATGCCACAGACACCACCGTGGTGGCGGGCGAGAAGACCATCATAGTGAAAGCTATGCTGAAGGACGACACTCCATGGGCAAAGAGAGGTTTTGTGGTGGCATCAGAGCAATTCATTCTTGCGCCTTACCATTATCCATCGACGCTAACTCCTTTGCACAAAGCGCCAAAGGTGAAAAAGGACAAAGCACGTGGTTATGTCGTAACTACCGAGAAGGGAAGTGTCGTGATTGATTTCAATGGCGCTCTCACAGAGATTAACATCAAGGGAAAGAACTTGCTCAAAACCCCGTTGGAACCATATTTCTGGAAACCCGAGAACGACAACCAGCGTGCGGCAGGCTTTGCCAGGCGTGTGGCTCCATGGGAGAAGGCAGGAGAAGCCAGACATTTGAAATCTATCGATGTCGCTTCGTCTAAAGGCATAACTACCGTAAAGGCGACGTTCTCATTGCCTGTAGGTGCTGACTATGACTTGACATACAACATCAACGCTGCCGGAGATATAAAGGTCGAAGCCGACTATCGCCCTACGGCGCCCGACATCCCGCTGATACCTAAGTTCGGAATGAGGATGCGTCTGCCTGCCGATTTCGCTTCTATAGAATATTATGGACGAGGTCCATGGGAGAATTATCCCGACCGGAAGAGTGGTTATGACATCTCTGTCTATAGGATGTCTCTCAGTGATTATCAGGTTGATTATGTGCGTCCTCAGGACAATGGCAACCGCTGCGATGTCAGGTGGGTCAACATCTTCTCTCCCGACCATAGGCTGTGCATCAAGGGCTGCCAGCCCCTATGCGTACGTGTGTGGGATTATGGAGAGGAGGACCTCGGTGTCAAGCACCCCCATGAGTTGCACAGGGGCGAGTTTGTCAATCTCAATATAGACGTGGATATCCATGGTGTTGGTGGTGCCGACACCTGGGGCAAACGCACGCTGCCCGAATATACCATCGACGGCAATAAGCCACATCATTATTCGTTCATCCTTTCAACAGAATAGATAATATCACATTAGATAACACACATCACCCTCCGTAAAACCATAACTCACCCAGCTTCCTCCCCTCTCCCTGAATGTAAGGGGTTGGGCTATGTGGGTTATGGTTTAGCGGACAGTAATGTGTGTTTTTGTGTGTCAATAGTCAAATATGGATAGCCCTTTTAGGTTGTCTACAACCAGAGTTGTGCTGGTATCTCTCTACGAAGACCTGTCTCTCGCGATATCCTTGTATCATATCCATAGCTGTCGCCCCCACAGCTTACACTTTCCTCATGTCCCTCACTGCGCTATCCTTGGCTTGTAAGTCATGAGAGTGGACTATGGCTTTATTTTCGCGAAATATGAGACTTTGCTCTAAATTTCAGATATACAGACTCTTGGGTGTTTGCGTGTGGCAGAGTCTCCGTCGTTTGGCCAGATAATACATGAAAAACAGGATGTCATATGTACTGTATGAGAGCTGGTTCCATACTGTTCCTGGCCTGGGAACGCACTGTATGATGCGCTCATTCAGTATCTCTTATGTGCTTATCCCTCTTACCAGCCCCAGGATAGGGCCGTATCCTCTTGTCTGTTCACCCACAAATGCTCTCTGCATGAGAAAAACCCACCGCAAACGGCTGCACAGAAAAAAGTGTCATACCCCCGTGAGGCCTTATACTATTATGAGTCTGCCGGCTGAGCATTGATGATGATGAGTCTGACATGCAGTGGATTGAACTCCGATGTGGACACACTGTAGAGGCTCTATCCCTCTATGATTTGTGTGACTCATCCGTGGACATCCGTGTGAAGCGTTGTCTCCATGATTCTCAGTAGTGTCCTTCAATCTGAGATTAAGTTTCACACGGATTATCACGGAGTGGGTCACGGATGATTTTGATACGAGCTTTTTTCATGTCTGAAAAGAGAAAACCGTGGCTCATCCGTGGACATCCGTGTGAAGCGTTATCCCCATGATTCGCAGCCTAATCGTATGTAGGGCGGACACAAGCATGAGGGGGAAGTAATCATTATTTGGCAAAAATACAGATGAAGGCTGGAGAAAAATTTGCTCGTCTGAATGATAATGACTAAATTTGTAGGCCAAAGATTATTGACACTAATGATTTTCAGAAAAACATATGGAAAAGGAGAACATGACCAATAAGGAGAGATTCATAGAGCTGTTACGGTCGACAGGGCGCAATGGAGTAGAGGAGCTGATAGAGGACCTCGAGCATATGGGATTCTTCGAGGCTCCGGCGTCTGCCTCCCACCACCTCAATACAGAGGGCGGACTCGTAGAGCATTCGCTCAACACGTGCAGGGCTGCCTTGGCCGTCTGGGAGGGAATGAAGAAGGTGGAACCGTCGCTCGAGACAGAGGTGAAGCGCGAGAGCATCATCATTGCCAGCCTTCTGCATGATGTCTGTAAGGCGGATATGTACATGCGCACTACGAGGCGGCGCAAGACAAAGCTTGGCGACTGGGAAGATAGTGAGGGATACAGGATGACATTCAAGAACTTCCCTATGGGCCACGGCGAGAAGTCGCTTGTCCTCGTATTGTGCAGCGGACTGGAGATGAACGACGACGAGATGCTCGCGATAAGATGGCACATGGGAGCATGGGGAGTGAATATGAACAGCTATGAGGAACAGCGCAACTATGACGCGTCGCGGACACTCTATCCGCTCGTGACAATAATCCAAACAGCCGACGGGCTCGCTGCTGCCATCATGGAGAGAGGCGCGGGCGCAATAGACGAGCTATGATTCTGGGGGCGGCGTATACAAGCCCCCTCCATGCCTATGGGGGAGAAATACATTTGCTGGCATGGGAAAATACGGGGCATCACGCCTCTTTATATGTATGACAACCAATATGGATATGATACTCATGTCTGGCAGGTATAAGGCCGGTGTGGCATGAGAAAAACATGTGTGATGAAACAAAACGTGAAGTTTTTGTAACATAAGTATGGGTTCGTATGTGATATTTTGACTAACTTTGCGACATCATGATTCATTGTGGGGCACGTGAATCAGTTTGAACATGGAGTACGATACATCAATCATCTATATATTCGCTTATATGAAACTGACTAACCTGAAAAAAATCAAAATGTTATCTGCTGTGGCGTTGTCTCTCGCGACATTGACACTCAACGCACAGCCGCTGAACCGGATGCCTGTTGACAACATGACAGGCTACAAGGACACGTACAAGGGCTACTTCTCTGTAGGAGTGGCGCTAAACACTCGCAACGTAGCCTCTGCCGAGCAGATGGCTATCGTGAAGAAAAACTTCAACAGCGTGACGGCCGAGAACGCCATGAAGCCAGGGGAGATACACCCGAAGGAGGGCGTATGGAATTTTGGGGGAGCAGACAGCATCGCCAACTGGTGCCGTAAGAACGGTGTGAAGATGCGCGGACACTGTCTCTGCTGGCACTCACAGTTCGCCGACTGGATGTTCACCGACAAGAAGGGGAAGCCTGTCAAGAAAGAGGTCTTCTACAAACGCCTGCGCGAGCATATATTGACAGTCGTAGGCAGATATAAGGATGTCGTGTATGCGTGGGATGTGCTTAATGAGGCCATCGCCGACGGGAACGGACGGCGCATGCCCTGGATGAAAGAGGAGCCAAGCCCATACCGCAAGACAAAACATATGGACCTCTGTGGAGAGGAGTTTATAGCCAAAGTCTTCGAATGGGCGCATGAGGCTGACCCTGACGCAAAGCTGTTCTACAACGACTATAACGCTGCAGACCCTGCCAAGCGCGACCGTATCTTCAATATGGTGAAGAAGATGAAGGACAACGGAGTGCCCATACATGGTATAGGCATGCAGGGACACTATAATATATACGGCCCGTCGATGGACGACTTCGAGGCGGCGATAAAGAAATATTCAGAGATAGTAGGCGAGATACACATCACAGAGCTTGACTTGCGCACTAACGAGGAGATGGGTGGCCAGCTGATTTTCAGCCGTGGTAAGGAGGGCGCAGTGCCCGAGTATATCAAGACATTGCATCAGGCTCAGTATGAGAGTCTCTTCCGTGTTATGCGTCGCAATAAGGATGTCATAACCAATGTGACATTCTGGAACCTCTCCGACGCCGACTCATGGATAGGTGTAAACAACTATCCGCTGCCAATTGACGCTGACCTTAAATACAAGAAGGTATATTATGCCCTGAGAGATTTCAATCCGGCTCTTGACAATGCCGTGGTGAAGGAAGACTTCCGCCCGTCGACACTGAACCAGCCTGGACAGCAGTACCCTATGGTCAACTCCCAAGGCTATGCCCGATTCCGCGTTGTAGCTCCTGATGCCAAGTCTGTTATTGTAAGCCTCGGTCTTGGCGGTACTGGCGGTACGGTGCTCCACAAGGACAAGGATGGCGTATGGACAGGCACTACCGACGGCCCCATGGATCCCGGATTCCATTACTACCACCTGACTATAGACGGCGGTGTGGTGAACGATCCCGGAGCGAAAAACTACTATGGCTCGGTACGGTGGGAGAGCGGTATAGAGATTCCTTGTGACGATGAGGACTTCTTCGCTCAGAAAGATGTGCCACACGGACAGGTGGTACAGGTGCTGTTCCCGTCAAAGAACACTCCAAAAAACATGAGCCACTGGACGGAGTGCGGGCCACGTGCATTTGTCTATCTGCCTCCTCAGTATGACGGCATAAAGAGATTCCCGGTGCTGTATCTGCAGCATGGATGGGGTGAGGACGAGACTGCATGGATGAATCAGGGACGTGCCAACCTCATCATGGACAACCTTATTGCTGAGGGAAAATGCCAGCCATTCATCATCGTGTGTGCATACGGAATGACCAACGAGTGCCGTTGGGGACATATGCATGAGTTCGACTGGACAGAGTTCCAGCGTGTGATGGTTAACGACCTTATACCCTATATCGACTCACACTTCAAGACAAAGGCAGAGCGACGCTACCGTGCCATGGCAGGGTTGTCAATGGGAGGAATGGAGACAAAGATGTGTACGCTGGCCTATCCAGAGACATTCGGATATTATGGACTCCTGTCAGGAGGCCTCTACCAGCCAGAGGATATCAAGAAGAAGGACCAGGTGAGAATGGTCTTCATGAGCTGTGGCAGCAAAGAGAATCCTGACGCCGTAAGGAAGGCTGCCGAGGCGCTCCGGGCTGCTGGCGTCAATGCCCATAGCTATGTCTCAGAGGGAACAGCGCATGAGTTCCTGACATGGCGCCGCTCTCTGAGAGAAATGGCGCCTCTGCTGTTCAAGTGATTCCTGAATACATATTGTCCTGTCCTTCCCCTCGGCTACATTATAGTCCAGAAGGGTAGGGCAGGACAAGCAATATATGACAATAAGGGCGAGACACAGGCATCTTTTCTGAAAATAGACTAATGTGGCGTGAACCTAACAGGATGAGCCAAACAAGAAAACAAGAGAAACCAATAATAAATGTAAGTAGACTTATGAGAACAAGAAACATAATCCTGATACTGATAGCTCTGACGCTGTCAAACTCCATCTCTGCCCAGAAGAGATGGTCAGACATTGACTATGTTGGAGACGGGCAGACAGGTCATAAACTCGACATATACACTCCAGACGACGGACAACCGACACACAAGGTCGTGGTGTTGATATATGGCAGTGCATGGTTCAGCAACAACTCTAAGACAGACGCCTTCAAGGCATACGGCCAACAACTGCTCGACGCGGGTTTTGCAGTGGTGAGCATCAACCACCGCGCCAGCACCGAGGCCAGGTTCCCAGCACAGATACAGGATGTGAAGGCTGCCATACGCTATGTGCGTGGCAATGGCCCGAAGTACGGTCTCGACACATCGTTCATTGGTATAACAGGCTATTCATCCGGTGGGCATCTCTCTTCACTGGCAGGAACCACCAACGGTGTGAAGACTCGTAGGTTTGGAAAGGTGAAGGTGGATATAGAGGGGAACCTCGGACAACACACCAAGGAGAGCAGCCGCGTAGACGCCGTGGTAGACTGGTTCGGCCCCATCGACATGAGCCGCATGGAGCGTTGCGAGACATATAAGGACGCTAAATCGCCAGAGGCCGTTCTCCTCGGATGTCCCCCGGCGGAGAATCCTGATTTGGTGCGTGCCATGAACCCCATGTCGTATATCGACAAGAAAGACCCTATGTTCCTCGTCATCCATGGTGATACCGACCCCGTTGTGCCATATTGCCAGAGTGAGTATTTAGCCAAGGCACTGAAGGATGCCCTCCGTCTTGAAGACTTCATCACTGTGCCAAACGGCAACCATGGTCCTGTGACATTCAATGCCAATACATTCCAGAGTATGGTGAACTTCTTCCAGCGCCAGGCTGGTATGGCGGAGACAAAACTACCGCAACCGTCGGCGTTGAACATCCGCAACAATGAGTATCCCCGGGTTTTGCAAGACGGCAGAGTGGAGTTCAGAGTGAAAGCCCCCACAGCACAGAAGGTGCAGATAGACCTTGGCAGACTCTACGATATGGCGAAAGGTGCCGACGGGGTGTGGACATGCACTACCGAGCCTCAGACAGAAGGATTCCATTATTATTTCCTTGTTGTTGACGGCGTCAGAGTGGCCGATCCCGCAAGCGAGTCGTTCTATGGATGCAGCATGATGACGAGTGGTGTGGAGATACCTTATCCGGCAGAGAAGGCAGAGCGCTACCAGCTGAAGGCCGAGGTGAAGCATGGCGAGGTGAGCCGTGTGAGATATCAGTCAAAGGTCACCGGACAGTGGAAAAACATCTATGTGTATACTCCTGCCGGCTATGCCACAAGCGGCAAGCGTTATCCTGTGCTCTACCTGCAGCATGGCGGTGGCGAGGATGAGCGTGGGTGGAGCAACCAGGGCTTGACAGATATAATCCTCGACAACCTTATTGCCGAGGGCAAGGCTGAACAGATGATTGTAGCCATGATGGACGGCAACTCACAGGATTTCGCCGCTGAGCTTATCACCGACGGCATCCCTCTCGTTGAGAACCGCTACCGCACACTCACCACAGCCGACGGACGGGCACTGGCAGGGCTGTCGATGGGAGGCATACAGACTCTGAACACATCCATCATGCATCCCGAGTTGTTCCGTTATATAGGTGTCTTCAGCAGCGGATGGTTCAAGAATCCACAGCCTTTCATGGCCAACAGCTCAGGAGAGCAGTATTATGCTAAGCTGAAGGAGCGTCCTGACTATTACAACAAGCAGTTCCGCGAATTCTTCATCACCATGGGAGGCAAGGAGGATATCGCATACGAGAACTGCAAGGCTATGCGTGAGCGTTTCGATGAGATGGGCATCAGATACACATATCTCGAGACTCCAGGAGGACATACATGGCCTGTGTGGCGTGAGAGCCTTTACCATTTCGTACAAAGAATATTCAAGTGATAGACCTGGGTGACAGGATTTTTGTTTTCCTTTTATTACTGTCCGCTAAACATTCCACATTGAGATTAAATTAGGGCTGATACCAGTGTTAGGTGTCAGCCCTTTTGGTTACCTTTGCAGTCGACAAACAAAATCAAACGTAACCATGGGCAAAAGTACACATTTTTTCGGACAGCCGGTATATGGTCAGCTGATAAAATCGCTTGATCGCGAAAAAATTATTGAATTGAGCCGTAAAAACGGCGGTGAGAAGTACATAAAGAGCTTTACTGGGTTCACCCATCTACTCACGATGCTTTACGCTGTCATCATGCGCTTCGACTCGCTTCGCGAGATAGAGGCGGCAATGACGGCAGAAGTGCGCAAACTCCATCACATAGGCATAGACAAGGTTCCTAAGCGTAGCACCCTGTCTGATGCCAATGCCAGACGCTCTGAGAAGTTCTTCGAGGACGTTTACCGCGACGTGTACCAGTCGAACAGGGAGAAGCTTTCTTCGGACAGCCGACGTAACGGGACGGAGGAATGGGTGAAAAGGCTGAGAATCATTGACTCTACCACTATCACGCTGTTCTCCAACGTGATTTTTAAGGGCGTAGGACGCCATCCTAAGACGGGAAAGAAGAAAGGCGGCATCAAGGTACACTCCGTCATCCATGCCAACGAGGGTGTTCACTGTGACGTAAGGTTTACCTCAGCAGCCACCAACGACTCCTTCATGCTCGCTCCCAGTCATTTCCAGCATGATGAGATTGTGGCTCTCGACCGAGCATACATCAACTACGAGAAATTCGAGGAACTGACGCAGAGAAACGTGGTCTATGTCACGAAGATGAAGAAAAACCTTAAATATGAGACCCTGGTGGACTGCATGGACATGAACCCTGACGGCAGGATGGAGTACCGTGAACAGGTGGTAGTATTCAGGAAGGACGGCGTCAGCCACATAGCACGTATCATCACATACGTGGACATCAAGAAGGGAAAGACCCCGAAGCTGGTCTCACTGCTCACCAACGACTTTGACATGTCCATGGAAACCGTCGTGGCCATATATCGCAGGCGGTGGCAGATAGAGTCGCTCTTTAAGCAGATAAAGCAGAATTTCCCCCTCAGATACTTTTACGGCGAGTCTGCCAATGCCATCAAAATCCAGATATGGGTGACCCTAATTGCAAATCTGCTGCTTTCACTGCTGCAAATCTCGCTGAAAAGACGTTGGAGCTTCTCCGGGCTGGCAACTATGGTACGTATAGTTATGATGGAGTACCTCAACATGAACAATTTCTTCAATATGCCGGATGCTGACATGAAAATGATGCTCGAAAATGCAGCGGAATCACCTCCGAATGGCGAAGATTGTTAATGAGGTGGGCTTGTCACGTACACAAAAGTATCCCAACTACTCTGTTACAATGAGTTGGGATCGGGATTGTTGTGTTTAGCGGACAGTAATATTTTCCTTTATAGGGGTGTGCCGATAGTCAACTTTGATTTTCCTGGTACATCCCTCTTTCATTTCTCAGCCCCGGTGTTTTCTCAAGAAGATGTTATGTAACGTCACTTTTACTTTCCAATATTACAGAAATCCCTGAACCAATTTGCATAATCAGTGGTTTTTGCTTATCTTTGCAAAGGATAGTCTGAGGCCTGCATACCCCCGTATCCTCATCGCCTCCTGTTGGTCAGAGGGTCTAAAGACAAGTCTCGTGATGAAATATTCCATGGTCAGAGGGTCAAAGGATAAGTCTCGTGACAGGAAAAACTCCGTGATGAACCGCGATAATCCGTGTGAAGAGTAAATCACCGTGGGAAAGCGCGATAATCCGTGTGAAGAGTATATCACTGTGGCGAACCGCGATATTGCCCCCCCGGATTCTTCTCCACCTCATTATGCAGAGACCCTCCCGCTTGATTCTATTCCCCTTGCCTACACACAAAAAAAAATCAATTATATGAACAGATTTCTCTTTTTTGCCCTGCTGTCATTATCAGCTGTGGCCTCGTCAGCTCAAGGTGTCAGTATAGACGAACTCTATCCTCCTACAAACAACAGGAATATCAAGGTCGAGGAGACCAACCTCCCCATTGTCTTTATCAATACATTAGGGTCGGGTATCTCGAGAGAGGATAGGATAACAGCGAGAATGAAGATTGTGGATAATGGGACAGGATGTCTCAATCATGGGGACACTATAGCCTATCCTGATCAGAGGGTCGACTATGAGGGCTATATCGGACTGAAATATCGTGGCAACTCCTCCTTCGAGAAATCAGACAAGAAGCCATACGGATTCAAGACCCTCGAGCAGACCATCGAGGAAGGAGGGAAGAAACAAAAAGTCTCCCTGCTCGGTATGGGCAAGGACAACGACTGGGCCTTGCTGGCTCCATTCGCAGACAAGTCGATGATACGCGACGTGCTGACATTCGAGCTCGCCCGGCCATATTTCGGCTACACTCCACACTCAAGATTCTGCGAGGTCATACTTAATGGCGTCTACTATGGCGTGTATATTCTCACAGAGAGGCCGGGCAAAGGGAAGTACAGGCTGAACCTTAACGACCCAGGCGAGGACGATGGAGACATCACAGGAGATTTCCATGTCGAGAAAGACAGGGACGACGAGGAGATATACTACACATCGCCATACCGCCCGAAGAACATCTTGGGCTTGGACGACTATAAGCGCAAGATAGTGTACCAATACAAGAGCCCGGACCCTGACGACCTCAAGGAGATGCCTGAGGAGGTAAGGCAGAGCATAGACAACGCTATAAATGAGATGGAGACATCGTTCACGAAGAGCAATTATACCGACCCCGTCGAGGGGTACAGGAAATATATCAACCCGATATCATTCGTCGATTATTTCCTCACGACAGAGTTCACTCTGAACATTGATGGCTACAGGCTCAGCACACATATGTATAAATACAGCGAGACGCGTGCCCGGAAAGAGGGTCTGGACCACCGCTGGCAGACAACATTGTGGGATTTCAATATCGCATACGGCAATGACTCGTTCTATGGCGACAATGTGAACATCTGGCAGTATGACTATAACAGGCGTAACATCACCAGCCCCAATGTCATCCCATTCTGGTGGGACAAGCTGCTTGCTGACCCCGCATTCATCAGCGACGCGCGGCAGAGGTGGACAGAGTACAGGCATGGTAGCTTCTCTGACAGTAATATAAACGCTGTCATAGACAATCTCGTGGCCGAGCTTACAACTTGTGGAGCGACTGACCGTAACGAGGAGGCATGGAAGACTTACGGCAAGAGGATATGGCCCAGCTATACAACAATAAGCGATTTCTCTGAGGAGATTGACAATCTGAGGTCATGGATAAAGAGACGCGTCAGTTTCCTTGACGACAATTTCCTCAACACGACAGGCATCCAGGAGTACGAAAGCGCCATAATGCCATCAGCGGCATCCCACAACAGCCGCTACACTGTGACAGGATGCAAGGCCGGCAGCTCTGCGAGGGGACTCGTGATAGAGAGACTGCCCGACGGCTCGGCAAGAAAGGTCATAGCCAGATGACCACCCCCGATGACCACTCCCCCGACGTCTCCCCGATGAGCCCCCTGTGCATCCTGCGTCTGCGGTGCCAGCAACTTTGCTCCGGTTGACGGAGCGGGTCTGCAATGCCGTGCAGGCAGGGGTAGGGGAGAGGGATGGGAATACCATCAGCAGACTGTTCTATTTTGATTCTTCTTCTTTTCATCACACAGGTGGCAGCGAAGTGGACATACGTCACATACATCAGACATTTCGTAACATTCACCTGCTATTCATCCCATTTCTGCTATCGTCCGTCACAGAAGTGTTGCCAGTATCAGACGGATTCATTATCTTTGCATGCAGATGGGAGAGTCAGGCTTACACATCCCCCCCCTTATGCTATGGCGGGCGGACATGGGGAGGGCGATGAATGTATTCATGACCCCTTTACAGCCAGTATAAAACAGAAAGAATATGATGAAGAAGATTTTTATGACAGTCTGCTCTATGGCCTGCCTCGCCACAATGGCGGCACAGGACCTGAGCAAGGTGAAAGTCGTCAGCGACTCCCTTTTCCTCGACAACAAAACCTATGTCAACGGGAACAAGTATCAGCGTGACGCGATGCTGTTTGTCGACGTCATAGCCGACACACATCCTTATTATATAAAGCCTGAGCGACGCGACTCCCTCTTCTGTCTTCAGGACAATCTGCTCAAAGCCTGTGGAGACTGCAGTAATGACTCTGTCTTTGTAGGGCTGCTCGTCAAGACCCTTGGCCCGCTGCACGACAAGCACACCGATGTCATTGACCTCGCAAGGCTAAGCAGAAAGAAGAACGCGTCGGCTCAAGACGAAGCCCTGAGACACGCTGAAACCTCCACCCGAGCGGCATTTATGGACAGGAGCGATGTCCCGTTCCGGTATGTCATAGTGCCAGAGCACTCGCTCTGCTACCTGCAGTTCAACCAGTGTGTCGACGCACGCACAGCGCACACCGACACACTCCCGAGATGGGACACGATGCTCGACGAGATGTTCGCGAAGATGAAAGCCGGGGGAATAAAGGCCCTCGTAGTCGACGCCCAGTATAACAACGGTGGGAGCAGCATGCTCTGTGACGAGCTCCTCATACACCTCCGGCCGCTCTCTGAAATCAGGAGTATGTCCAGCCACCTTAGATTCTCGCGTATCATGGCCGCCTACAATCCTCGTGTGGGGATAGCCAAGAAAAGTTGGGAGGATGCCGGACACATAGACGAGCTCTATCCCATGCCAGCAGGCAAGGTGAGCCCCAGCTTCGTGCAACCAGAGGTATATCGGGGCATGGTCATCTTCGTACAGGGAGAGAGGACATACAGCAGCGCGGGGATACTTATGACTCTTGCACGCGATAACCACATAGGCATGATAGTCGGGGAGAAATCGACATACTCACCCTCGCATTATGGGGAGGTCATACCCTTCCGGCTTCCTAATACCGGTGTTGTGGGCACAGTGTGCTCAAAGTTCTTCGCACGCCCTGACAAAGAGCACGTCGATGACACATGCCTCCTCCCCGACGTGATGCTCGACCTCAAGGACAAGGATGCCGCATGGCAGAGGATTATACAGCTCGTGAAGACACAAACCGCACACATGCCGTGAGGCGGGGGACGGCGGATATTATACTGATATGTCCCCCTCATCCCCGGGATAGCCATGCCGGATAACTTGCACATCAACAACCGCCCAGGAACACAGTTTCTTGTGGGATGATGGGGAGATAGCCACAACAATTGGTAGGAAAAGGAGAATCTCCCCCACATGTGTGCATATAAAAATATCGGGCAGGAAGAGAGTATCTTACTTCTACTCTTCCTGCCCGATGGTGTGTTGTGGAGTTGTCCCCACGCTGTTTCTGTCTCTGAGTTATCAGTTGACTTCGTCTTCTTCCTCCTTGCAAGGCATAGCCGAGCAAGCTCGGTCTCTGCTCTTGCTTCGGTCGTCAGTTGTTCTCAGGACGGAGCTGTCGAACCACCTCTGCTGTGCGCCACATCTCTGACTCGTGGAGAGCCTTGAGCTCTTTCTCAAGCCCTACACGGTAGTCTGGCTTAGAGTTTGCATCGATGGATATCTGTGCCTCATTGCCAGACTTCACTGACTCGTAGAGACGCTGGACAACAGGCTTGCACGCATCGTGGAATGGACCCATCCAGTCGAGCGCGCCACGCTGGGCTGTCGTAGAGCAGTTAGCGTACATCCAGTCCATGCCCTTCTGTGCGAAGAGCGGCATGAGCGACTGTGTCAGCTCCTCGACAGTCTCATTGAATGCCTCTGATGGTGTGTGGCCATTCTCACGGAGCACCTCGTACTGGGCGAGGAGAAGGCCCTGTATGGCACCCATGAGCGAGCCACGCTCGCCAGTGAGGTCAGATGTCGCCTCGCGCTGGAATGTTGTCTCGAACATATAGCCTGAGCCGATGCCTATGCCGAGGGCGAGGGTGCGCTCGAGGGCACGCCCTGTGGCGTCGTTGTATACAGCGTATGACGAGTTAAGGCCACGGCCCTCAAGGAACATTGTGCGGAGCGATGTGCCAGAGCCTTTTGGGGCTACCATGATGACATCGATATCTTTTGCAGGGACTACGCCTGTGCGGTCTGACCATGTGATGGCAAATCCATGGGAGAAATAGAGTGCCTTGCCCGGTGTGAGATACTTCTGGAGTGTAGGCCATACTGACATGACGGCTGCATCAGAGAGAAGGCACATGACTATTGTGGCACGCTCTGCTGCCTCCTCGATAGAGAAGAGGGTCTCGCCAGGCACCCATCCGTCGGCCTTTGCCTTCTCGAATGTCTTGCCCTGACGCTGGCCTACAATAACGTTGAAGCCGTTGTCACGAAGATTGAGCGACTGACCAGGGCCCTGAACACCGTAGCCGATGACGGCTATTGTCTCATCCTTAAGTACTTCACGAGCTTTTTCCAGGGGGAATTCCTCACGTGTCATTACCTCTTCGATAACGCCACCAAAATTCATTTTTGCCATAATTCTGTTTGTTTGGGTTTTATTGTATTTTAGTTATAGATCCTTAATTTTTTATCCTCTTCTCCTTTCGTGATATATGTTATCATGCATCTATGCCACGAGGGGGATTCGGGGGGGCTGTCTTGCCTACGTGTCTTGGGGGACGGGGGAAATACTCTCCACCCCAGACTCTGGCGGTCATTCCTGCCGTGGCTGCCATACGAGGCTGCATCTGAGCACCTCCTGCTCTTCCGCGTCAGGGTCTGCTGCCACCTTTGTGATTCTGACGAGGGTCTCTCCAGACTCGTCCTGGCGGTATAGGCGCAGTGTGTCGCCATAATGGCTCTCTGCCACATAGGCTATGTCAAGACGGCGGAGATGGTATTTCTCGAAGTGTGACAGCGTGAAGAGGTCGAGTATATGCTCTATATATCTGACACTGTTGATATGCCCATTGACATCGACATCAGAATAGTGTGTCGCTATGGTGAGGGCATGCGGTGCGTCGGCAGACACCTTCACACGGCCTGGCTTGGCGATGGGGCACGCCTTGTCTTTCTCTACCCATGACGTTATCTCTCCATCGCGTATTGAGAGGATGTCAGTGGGCTGGCGTGAGGTGAGGTCGATGAGCGCCCATACTGAGCGGCCGTAACCGAGGGTCTCATCAGTCTCGGAATCGGCGATGCGGAAGTCACGTTGGGTGAAGTATCTCATTGCCCCCTTGACCCATGTCTCTATGACGAACTTCTGGTACTGTATGGGCATCTTCTCCATCTCGATACAGAGACGGGAGAGGACCCATGTCTTGTTGACTGTGTTCAGATACCTCATGCCAAAACCACGGTCGGTAGAATGGTAGTCGGCGGCGTTCAGCATGTCATTGCCAAGATGGCCTGGCTGAAGGAGGTGGAGGAAGTCACAATGGAAAGGCTGTGCCCACATCTCGTAGCGTCCTGTCTTGCTAAGCATCACGTTCCTCCTCCCGTTGGGCTATGTACTGGTCAAGACGCTCTATGCACGATTTCGTTATGGCTATGCGTCCAGAGCGTACAAACTGGAGGACGCAGCCAAGGTCGTTGAGACGGTTGAAATGTGCGAGGACATCGTCCGTCACCCCTGTCTTCTCCACTGTGGTATAGGTGGGGTTTACCTCTACGATGCGTGCGCCATAGCGGCGGACGATACGTGATATCTCCGGTTCTGCAAGGACAAGGGGTGTGGAGAGCTTGAGGAGCGAGGTCTCAAGAATGAAGATTTCATCGTCGACAAAGCAGTTTGCCTGGAGCACATCGATTTTCTTCTCTATCTGCTTGACAAGCATCTCGGCCATCTCCTGCTTGCAATAGCATGTTATCGTGTACTTATGGACACCAGGAGTGGACGACGAGCAGACATTCAGCGACTCGATATTCACCTGGCGGCGTGTGAAGACGGCTGTTATCTGGTTCAGTATACCTGCGTAGTTCTCTGAGTATATTATGAGTGTATATAGTGTGAGGCCCTCATGGTTTAGCAGCGAGCCTTCCTGTCCGGCGCTTGACCGGCGTGCGACAGCATTGCGCTTGAATGTCTCATGCTGTCCGTCGCTCTTTGAGTCTGTCTCCAATGTCGCCTTGCGCTGGCGCAGGAGATTCTTCTCGTATGAGTTACGCTCCCTCGACGCAGCGGCACGGACTGCCTCGTCAAAGGATGGGTCGGGCATCTGGGGGTCACATTTCCCGCATGTGTTGCAGTCGCCACATTCCGCGGCACCGATATTCTTGTTTGTTTCCATCTGTGTGTGGTCTTCTCTTTTTGTCTGTTTTTGGAGTATGTCCGGTCGTCGCCCCTCCCTCTTGCTATGCTCCAGTGTATGGATTTTCATTGTTGCCCGCAGGGGGGGGCAGACGTGGTGATTTCCTGTCCGGTCCCTTCTCCGTGTCCCATGCCAGCAATAGGGTGGGGTGTCAGTGGGGGCTGGCTCTCTATGCGTGGGGGAGGTTTGTTGATGGCTGATGCCCCGCAGGAGACAGGTCTCTTCGCCCCGTTACTCTACCTCCAATATCATCTCGTCGACATTCCCTCCAGGAGGGGTCATTGGCAGCACATTGTCTTCCTCAAGCACTGCACATTGCAGGAGGAATGGCCCGTCGGTCTCGAGCATCTCGCGTATGGCGTCGTCAAGGTCCTTGCGGTCGACAACAGTGCGGCATGGTATGCCATAGCCCTCAGCTATCTTCTCGAAGTCGGGATTGCACATCGGGGTGAACGAGTAGCGCTTATTGAAGAACATATACTGCCACTGGCGGACATTGCCGAGATAATTGTTGTTGAGGAGAATCATCTTGACAGGGCATTGCTGCTCCATTATTGTGCCAAGCTCCTGTATTGTCATCTGGAAGCCGCCATCGCCACAGAACATGCATACTGTGCGGTCTGGCGCGCCGAATGTGGCGCCGATAGCGGCAGGGATGGCAAATCCCATAGTTCCGCAACCTCCACTTGTCACGACTGAGCGTGGCTTTGTGAATTTGAAGTATCGGCAGCCGAACATCTGGTTCTGGCCGACATCGGTGACAAGGACAGCCTCATTGTTCGATGCCTCGCTGACTCGCTTGACCACCTCGCCCATGAGCAGTGGGCCCTCATCTGGATAGACTGCAGGCTTGATGACTTTGGTGTACTCTTTCTCGTCATACGGCTTGAAACCCTCTATCCATGAGTTGTGTGTGGCGGCATCGACAAGCTTGGTTACCTCGGCAAGAGTGTGCTTGCAGTCGCCGAGGACAGCGAGGTTGACCTTGACATTCTTGTCTATCTCTGACGGGTCTATATCGAAATGGATGATTCTCGCCTGTTTCGCATAGTTCTTCAGGTTGCCGGTGACACGGTCGTCGAAGCGCATGCCGACAGCTATCAGCAGATCACACTGGTTTGTCATCACGTTAGGTGCGAGATTCCCATGCATGCCAAGTTTGCCCATATTGAGAGAATGGTCGGATGGGGCGGCAGACAGGCCGAGGAATGTTGTGCCGAATGGTATCTGGGCTTTCTCGCAAAGGGCGAGGAGCTCATCACGGGCATCGGCGAGCTCGACACCCTGCCCGACAAGCATGAAAGGCTTCACGCTGTCGTTAATCATACGGGCGGCTTTCTCTACAGAGCCCTCTGCTGGTGTTGGCACAGGGTTGTAGCTGCGTATGAAATCAATGTTTTTCGGCTCGTAGTCTATCATGGCCGTCTGGGCGTTCTTCGTGAAGTCGAGTACGACAGGCCCTGGACGGCCGCTGCTCGCGATATAGAAGGCGCGGGATACAGCCCATGCGATATCTTCCGCACGGCGTATCTGATAGTTCCACTTGGTGATAGGCTGGGTTATGCCTACTACATCAACCTCCTGAAAAGCGTCTGTGCCCAGCATCGCGGCACCGACCTGACCACATATCACGACTATCGGGGTCGAGTCGATCATAGCGTCGGCAACACCGGTTATTGTGTTCGTGGCGCCAGGCCCCGATGTCACGATTGCACAGCCTACTTTGCCTGAGACACGCGCGTAGCCTTGTGCGGCATGGACAGCTGCCTGCTCATGACGGACAAGGATATGGTTGAGAGTCGATTTATGGTCGTAGAGGGCATCGTATGTGGGCATAATGCTGCCGCCGGGGTAGCCGAAGAGGACATCGACTCCATGATACTCGAGCGAGCGCATCAATGCCTCAGCACCTGATATCTTTTCCATTTTCGGGATATTGTTTTTCTTCTGTTCTTTCTGTTTCTGTTAAGGGGGGGGGCTTCTCTGTCACTCACACACCCTCCATTGTTCAACAGCCTTGGTAATGCGAGCAAGCCTCCTCCTATCCCCCTCGCTTATCAAGACCCTTTCACTCGATTATCCTCACACCGCCCTTGTCAGCTGACGATACAGACTGGGCGTAGGCTCTCAGCGCCTTGCTGACTACGCGTGTGCGTTTCAGCGGCTGCATGGGGCGTGCGGCGAGCTCCTCGTCTGTGAGCTTCACGTTGATAGAGCGTGAGGGGATGTCTATGACAATTATATCCCCATCCTTTATCTTGCCTATCTCGCCTCCGCTGGCAGCCTCGGGCGATATATGCCCGATTGACAGCCCTGATGTGCCGCCCGAGAACCGTCCGTCGGTTATGAGGGCGCATTCCTTGCCCATATGCATCGATTTGATGTACGATGTCGGGTAGAGCATCTCCTGCATTCCCGGCCCGCCTTTTGGACCCTCGTGGGTTATGACGACACAGTCGCCCTTCTTCACCTTACCGCCGAGGATACCCTCGCAAGCGTCCTCCTGTGAGTCAAACACTACTGCAGGCCCCTCAAAGTGCCATAGCTCTGGGGCCACGCCAGCTGTCTTCACCACGCATCCGTTTCTCGCTATATTGCCGAAGAGTACCGCCATGCCGCCGTCTTTCGTGTATGCATGCTCTATATCGCGTATGCAGCCATTCTCGCGGTCAGTGTCCAGTGTCTCCCATTGGGCGTCCTGTGAGCCCATGACGTTTGAGAATCGGCGTCCAGGGGCGGAGTGGTATATGCGTGATGCCTCTGGGTCTATCTCATCTTTGAGTATGCTGTATCTCTCTATGTCCTCGCCCAGTGTGCTGCCGTTGACACGCTTGCATGAGAGGTCGAGCAGACCGCCCTTGGCCAGCTCGCCCATTATGCCGAGTATACCGCCCGCACGGTTCTCCTCCTGGATAGAGTATTTCTGCCAGTTGGGGGCGAGCTTGCAGAGGAATGGCACCTTGCGTGAGAGCTGGTCGATATCCGGCATGGTGAAGTCTACTTCTGCCTCCTGGGCTACAGCGAGGAGATGGAGCACAGTGTTTGTCGAGGCTCCCATGGCTATGTCGAGAGTCATGGCGTTGAGGAATGCCTGGCGTGTCGCTATCGAGCGTGGCAGGACAGAGTCATCCCCATCCTCATAATACGCGAATGCGTTCCTTACTATCTGTCTCGCAGCGTCCTTGAACAGCTGGATACGGTTTACATGAGTGGCGAGGATGGAGCCATTGCCGGGGAGGGAGAGTCCGAGAGCCTCTGTGAGGGAGTTCATAGAGTTGGCAGTGAACATTCCTGAGCATGCGCCGCAGCCCGGGCATGCACAGTTCTCCACCTCTGCCAGCTCCTCGTCGCTTACTGTAGGGTCGCCGCCCTTGATCATCGCTGTGATGAGGTCGGCGTTCTCGCCCTTGTATATGCCAGCCTCCATAGGCCCTCCGCTGACAAAGATAGCAGGGATGTTCAGGCGCATGGCTGCCATGAGCATGCCGGGTGTGACCTTGTCACAGTTTGAGATGCATATCATGGCGTCGGCCTTGTGGGCGTTAACCATATACTCCACCGAGTCGGCTATCACATCGCGCGACGGGAGCGAGTAGAGCATACCGTCGTGTCCCATGGCGATACCGTCGTCAACGGCTATGGTGTTGAATTCCGCGGCATAGCATCCCATAGCCTCTATCTCGCGCTTCACAGTCTGTCCTATCTCGTGGAGATGGGTATGGCCGGGAACAAACTGTGTGAAAGAGTTAACGATGGCTATGATGGGTTTGCCAAACTGCTCGCGCTTCATTCCGTTCGCCACCCATAGCGCACGTGCTCCTGCCATGCGGCGGCCCTCGGTGCAGACCGAGCTTCTCAGTGGATGTATCATCTTCTTTTCCCCTATAATATATAAATGTATGTATATTGTTTAATGTATGTATATCGTTTTCTCACATCGTAGTGTAGGACACATTTCTTCTTTTTTTTTCTTCTTCGGGGGAGGACTCCCGTGTCGTCGTGTGGTGATAGTCCTTGGATTTCATCCGACCTTTTATCGATGATGATTTTCGTCTGCACTCGGCATAATAATTAAGCACGCTTAATGTTCTGCTCTCGCTTGAACGAAAATTGACTTCGTCTTCTTCCTCCGCACCTCGGCAATATTCAAGCGA
>OBLI01000179.1_pt1 | contig 69857 bp, 45 predicted proteins | sample 1519701 | NCBI WGS metagenome assembly OBLI01 (sample SAMEA3663005, study PRJEB22513) | pig gut metagenome | biome: pig gut; feature: pig-associated habitat; material: faeces | place: France | collected 2012
GCTGCCTTTGGACTGCGCTGGTTGTTTAGAGGCAGATGACGAAGATGCCTTCCTGTCATTCGACGGCTTGTTCTTCTGCTCATGCGATGCCGCTGTGGCAGATGTCTTCACAGCGTTCCTGTTCTTGTCGCCTGATGCCTCCTGGGCTTTCCTAAGCTCCGAGTTCTCAGGTGGCGCGGCGGCCTCGACAGCGGGATGGTCAGCCTCATGCACCTCAGGGACCACGACAGCGGACTTCTGTATCCTCATCAGCTCGGGGTGTTTCTTACAGATTATCTGGTTGTCATACTGTATGTCTATGCGCTGATACTTGTTCCATCCAGCCACGGAGAGCCCGTAACGGTAGAAGTTGCGTAGCCTCTTCAGCTTTTCCCTGACAAAGACTGTCACCTCCTCGTCACGCTCTGACTGCTTGGCCGACAGGGGGAGATATCCCAAGAAGACGATGTGGTCTCCGACACGCGGCACTATCTCTATGCCGAGATCATGCTGGACGTTTATCTGTACGATATTGTTGCGCCAGAAATCGTCTGCCATTATCACTCTCGCAAGTATGGAGATGTATCGTCTGGCGAATGTCCTGGAGACTTCTCCTGTGACGATGATGAGGTCAGAGACATACTTTGAGTTAGGCATGATGCCTCCATTCTCGTCGAGATAATAGTCGTCGCCGCGCTCACTCTTTATCCTGACGAGTGGCGAGCGTTGTGTGACGGTTATCACGACATGGCCGTCGATGGTCTTATGGCACTGTGCCGTGCTGACGAAAGGCGAGTGGTTGAGGATGCTCTCTATGTTTCTCGGCGAGATATCGTCAAGCCTGCGCCCCATAGGATATATCCCCTTGCGCTCGAGTATGGCCTTTATCTCTTTCGCATCGAGGAATCCATACGTCGTCTCGTCGGCTATATCTATCTCCACCTTCGTGCATTTTGTCACCAGTCTCTTTGGATTGTTGAACGATGTCACGGCGAATACGATATATCCGGCGATAATGATGTCGAGGATTATGATTATATATCTTTTCAAGATAAGGCTTTATGCTTCTTTGCTGTTAATTATTGATGCTATCTCGTCGCACTGGTTGTCAAGGTCTCCCGCTCCAAGGACAACAAGGACATCGAAGTCACGTGAGCGGACGAGACTGAGAACATCCTTCTTCTCTATGATGCTTCTCTCGACACCCGGAGCGAGGTTGTCGTATATGAGACGCGATGTCACACCCTCTATGGGCTGTTCTCTCGCTGGGTATATCTCTGTCAATATGACCTCGTCAAGTATGCTCAGCGCCTCAGCGAAGTCACGGTAGAAATCACGGGTACGTGTATATAGGTGTGGCTGGAATATCGCTGTGATTTTCCTGTCGTGGTATATCTCCCTCAGTGAACGTGCCGATTGGAGTATCTCTTTCGGGTGGTGGGCATAGTCAGAGAGGAAGACGTGCCTGCTGTTGCGTATCTTGAAGTCGAAGCGGCGGTCCACACCGCCGTATGTCTCCATGCCACGTCTGAGCTCATCGGCTGTGCATCCATTCAGCTGGGCCATTGCCATGGCTGCTATGCCGTTATCGATATTGATGGGGATAGGCTGTCCGAGGCGTATGCCGCGCACTGTCTCTATGGGCGATATGAAGTCGAATGTTATCTCACCGTTCTCTATCTGTATGTTCTCAGCATGGAAGTCGCCCTCCTCACGTGAGTATTCGTAGACACGCACCCCTTGCTGTGGCTCGGCCTTCATCTCCAGCCCACGGTGGATTATGAGGGCTCCTCCTGGCTGAATGAGCGTGGTGTAGTGTCTGAAAGACTCAAGGTAGGCTTCCTTCGTGCCGTAGATATCGAGATGGTCGGGGTCGGTCGATGTGATGACAGACATCCAAGGGCGGAGCCAATGGAACGAGCGGTCGAACTCGTCTGCCTCTATCACGACATAGTCAGACTCTGGGGCGAGGATATAGTTTGACTTGTAATTCTTCGATATACCGCCAAGGAAAGCGTTACAGTCTACTGAGGCTTGGTGCATGATATGTGCGCACATGGTAGATGTCGTGGTCTTTCCGTGTGTGCCGGCGAAGCAGAGACCATGATGGTCGCGTGTCAGAAGCCCGAGAATCTGCGCACGCTTCATAACCTTGAAGCCATTCTGGCGGAAGAATGTCAGTTCCCCGTGGCTGTCAGGAATGGCAGGAGTGTAGCATACGATGGTCTCCTCCGGATTCTTGAAACACTCTGCCACACTGTCTATATTGTCCTCAAAATGTATGTCTATGCCCTCCTTGACAAGTGCGTCGGTAAGGGCCGACGGTGTCTTGTCGTAGCCACCGACCTTGTATCCCTTCTTATTGTAATAGCGCTCGAGAGCCGACATGCCTATGCCTCCAGCACCTATGAAGTATATCGATTTCATATTTATGTTCGTGTATCTGTTATCTTTGCTTTTTCTTTCTTGCTGCTCAGCGTGTCCCGTCTGCCGTAAGTGGCATTCTGATGGGTAGAGCCTCTCTCCAGCACCCATTGCCCCAGTCATGGCTATCCGCTATGGGACAGAAGTAAATCCGCTACGGGATAGGAGCATACCTGCTAAGGGATAGGAGCATAACCGCCACAGGATAGGAGCAGAATTGCTACGGGACAGAGGAAGATATTTGCCCAATCTGCAGTTCTCCACATTGTGAGCGAGAGGCGCGGCGGCTCATCCGTCGGCAGCCGATATATATTAAAGAGAGGCCACGAGGGAGTTTTCTATCGCTATGTATGCCCCATATTGCCGTCAGAATTATATATCATCCAGCTCTCACTGCGTTCCTGCTGCTGGCTTACGCGTTCTTCTCAGCCTCGTCGATTACTATCTTCGCTATCACCTCTGCCGAGTTATTGAAGGCCAGTTTCCTCACCTCTGTCTCGAGACATCTGATTTTCTCTGGGCTTGCCATGAGCGTTACGGCCTCGTTGACGAGCATCTGGCGCGCTTCACGGTCAGCACAGAATATCGCGGCATCCTTATCGGAGAGCGCCCTGGCGTTCTTTGTCTGATGGTCCTCCGCGACATTGGGCGATGGGACAAGTATGCTTGCCTTTCCGAGCAGGCATAGCTCTGAGATGCTTGACGCTCCAGCACGTGACACTACGATATCTGCCGCACGGTATGCCATGGCCATATCTGAGACGAATGCCTGAGGATGAACGAGAGGATGGTCTGCTCCTCTTGGCGATGTCTTGTCGGCATAATAGGCCTCAGCTTTCTGCTTACACTCCTCGGCATAGTATTTTCCGGTCTGCCATATCACCTGTATGCCAGCCATCTCGAAGGCTGCGATGCCCTGTGCTATGGAGTCGTTTATTGTCCGTGCTCCTAACGAGCCGCCGATGACGAGGAGAGTCTTGCGGTGAGGGTCGAGCCCGAAGCTCTTCCTGGCCTCCTCTTGCGACGCCTTACACTCGAGCAGGCTCTGCCTTACGGGGTTGCCAGTCATGACGATACGGTCCTTGGGGAAGAAGCGTTCCATGCCATGGTAAGCGACGCATATCTTGACGGCTTTCTTGGCGAGCGACTTGTTTGTCACTCCGGCATACGAGTTCTGCTCCTGCACTATGCATGGTATTCCCATCGAATAGGCGGCATTCAGCGTAGGGCTGCTGGCGTAGCCTCCGACTCCGACGACGGCTTGTGGCTTGAACTTGCGTATGACCTCCTTCACCTGTGAGCGGCTCTTGAGGAAATCAATCATCACACCCACATTCTTCGGGCTCCACAAGGGGCGTATCAGTCCGCGCACTGGCAGTCCGACAATCTCATATCCTGCCTGTGGCACACGCTCCATCTCCATGCGTCCGTTAGCGCCTACAAAGAGAATCTCTGCGTCGGGACGCAGCGCCTTTATTGCGTTGGCGATTGATACGGCAGGGAAGATATGTCCTCCTGTGCCTCCTCCGCTGACAATTATTCGTAGTGACATTGTTCTTATCTTTTTTGTTATTATATTGTGGCGACAGTCTCCCTGCCATGCGTCATGTTATGGTATGGAGGCATGATGTCACTTTTTCTGTTCTCAAGCCAGCCCGTCCCACAAGCGTGCTGATGCTGTGGCAGGCTTTCCCATTCGCTCTCTGGCGGGGCGACCGCGCCTTATCGGTCATTCCCCCGTGTGTAGCCCACTGTCTCTCCTACGCTATCTCCGGCACCGGCTTCTTCTTTTTTGCCGAGCGTGATATTGAGAGCAGCATCCCGATATACACACAGTTGATGATTGTCGATGTACCGCCTTTGGATATCAACGGCAAGGGTTGTCCTGTGACAGGTATTATGCCGACAGCGACCATCATATTGAACAGGGCCTGCACGACGAGCAGTATAGCTATCCCCATGGCAAGGAATGCGGGGAAGGTGTTCACACAGTTCTTGGCTATTGTGCCTACCCTGAAGAACAGGACGACATAGAGTATGGCAATTAGAGCTGCCCCCTCGATGCCCATTTCCTCTATTATGATGGCATAGATGAAGTCAGAGAAAGCCTGTGAGAGGAAGTCACGCTCCTCGCTGTTGCCTGGCCCGCGCCCTATGCCGTTGCTCTTCACTATCGCTATATTGGCATGTGCCACCTGTGCGTCGCGGTCAAGGTCGAACTCACTTGGCTTCACCTCGTCGCCTCCCCAGCGTTCTATGCGCGCCTTCCATGTGTCGGCACGGTGCAGCAGTCCTCCGCGTTCTGGGGTCTTCTCCGCGCTCTCGACGAGTATCGTCTTATCGTTATTGCTGGCCGTGGCAGTCGAATTGTCTCCAAGGAGCAGCAAGACAAATACCCCCATGGCCACGACGATAAAGAACAGTCCGAGGGCACGGCCTATGATATACATCGGCACGCGGCCTATAATCATCATTATGAGCACGACAAAGGCCAAGAGAGCTGCTGTTGAAAGGTTCTCGAGACCTATCGGGATAATGATGAAGGCACTCGTCACCGCCACCCACAAGAATGTCTGCGGGCTCGCGCCTTTCTCTGTCTGCATAGCGCTGAGAATCTGTGCCACAGCGAGTATGAGTGTGCCTTTCGCTATCTCCGACGGCTGGAACTGTATGCCTGCAATGCCAAACCATCTGCTCGCGCCATTGGTGCTCTCTCCAATACACAGCACTATGATGAGCAGGATGAACGAGAATAAGAGCATCGGCAGTGTCGCTATCTTGAAATACTTGCATGGGATGTTCAGCACACAGAGTGTCGTGCACAGTCCGACTAAGATAAAGAAGGAATGCTTGATAAGCGGTCCCCAGTAGCTTCCTCCACGGAACGTGAGGAACGACGAGGCGGAGAACACCTCTACGATGCTCACGAGACAGAGGAAGAAGAATATCATCCAGATGACTTTGTCACCCTTGAAGATATTTCCTAATTTATTGTTCATAGACTTTATATGGGGTATATAGGGTTATGGGATGTTTCTGACGAGCCACCCATAGTGGGTTTACAATGGGGTGTATGGGCTTTCCTGGCTGTGTCCCGGCAGAGGGATTAATGTCAGAGCGCGCGCACAAGGGTCTTGAACTGCTCGCCACGGTCCTCCATATTGCGGAACAAGTCGAACGAGGCGCAGCATGGAGAGAGCAGCACAGCGTCGCCCTTATGTGCCAGACGCACACAAGCCTCAACACAGTCTTTCATCGAGTGGGTATCAGCCACAGGCAGCCCAAGGCTGTCAAAGCTGTCGTGGAGCTTGGCGTTGTCGGCTCCGAGATATACTATTGCCGAGCATTTCTCCTTGACGAGTGGTGCTATTGTGGTATAGTCGTTCCCCTTGTCCTTGCCTCCCACGATGAGCACGGTAGGGCGTTCCATGGCCTGCAGTGCCACACGGCATGCGTCGACGTTGGTCGCCTTGGAGTCATTGATATAGAGGACACCGTCTTTCTCTGCCACTCTCTCGAGTCTGTGCTCCACACCGGGGAATGTCCCGAGACACTCTCTGATGAGCTTCTCGTCCACTCCTGCCTGCCTTGTGGCATAGTATGCGGCGAGAGCATTGCGCTTGTTGTGCTGTCCCATCTGTGAGAAGACGAGCCCGAGGCGCTCGAAGTCATCGTCGGCAAAGGGGCAAAGGGATGGTTGTCCGTCGTTGGCGGGGCGGCTGGTCGGTGTGGGCTGTGGCCTGTATCCCTGTCTGCGTTTCTCCAGCTCATTGTCGATATACTCGTCCTGCTTCCAATATACGAAAGTGTCTTCCGGTGTCTGGTTCTGTATTATGCGCATCTTTGAGTCGGCATAGTTCTGCATACAGAATTCATAACGGTCGAGATGGTCGGGTGTGATGTTCATGAGCACAGCGACATCGGCCTTGAAGTCGAACATATTGTCGAGCTGGAAGGAGCTTATCTCGAGCACATACCACTCGTGGTCGCCCTCTGCCACCTGCATGGCGTAAGAGCGTCCGATGTTCCCCGCGAGTCCGACATCGAGCCCAGCCTTCTGCATTATGTAGTATATTAGGGATGTTGTCGTTGTCTTGCCGTTAGAGCCTGTTATGCATATACACTTCCCATGGCTGTATCTCTTGGCGAACTCGAGCTCTGCGAGTATAGGTGTCCCCTTCTCCATGAGCTGTCTTACCATTGGCGCGGTATCTGGTATTCCGGGGCTTTTCACCACCTCGTCGGCTGTCAGTATCTTCCCGGCGGTATGTTGCCCCTCCTCCCATTCTATGCCATGACTGTCGAGCAGGGCCTTGTACTTGTCCTTTATGCCTCCCATATCGGACACGAACACGTCGTAGCCCTGTTTCTTTGCGAGTATGGCTGTTCCTGTACCGCTTTCTCCGGCACCGAGTATTACGAGTCTCATCGTTCTGCTTACCTTTCTTTCTTAATTCCTTGTCGCCCGTATGGCCAGCGTGTTGCCATGGGCTTTTTGTCTGCCGCAGATTCTTCTCTGTGGCTTTTTTCGTTTTATCTTATCTTCAGCGTTATGATGGCGAGTGCAGCCATGAGGATTGTGATAATCCAGAATCTTGTCGTTATCTTCGACTCGAGCCAGCATCCCCTCGGCCAGTTCAGTATGACCTTGACATCTGGTGCGAGCTGTCCCGGGAGCACTCTGAACGCGTCATGTATAGGGGCTCTCTTGAACAGTCTGAGTTTCTTTCCGCACTTGTTCCCGTATTTTGCCACCCTTACCTGTAGCAATACCGAGACGCTCTCCATGAAGAAGACGAAGCAGAGGACAGGAATGAGCAGCTCCTTATGTATGATGACTGCTGTCACGCCTATTATACCGCCAATGGCGAGCGAGCCTGTATCGCCCATGAATATCTGTGCCGGGTAGGCGTTATACCACAGGAAGCCTATCAGGGCTCCGACGAAGGCGCAGATGAATATCACGAGCTCTTGTGAGCCAGGCACATACATGATGTCGAAATAGGAGGCGTAGCCGACATTAGAGGAGACATAGGCGAGGATGCCGAGCGCTATGCCTATTATCGCGGCGTTGCCCGCAGACATGCCGTCCATGCCGTCGTTAAGGTTCGAGCCGTTGGAGACGGCTGTCACGACGATAGTGGTCATGATGACGAAGAGAATCCATCCGGCAGCATACTTATACTTACCGCAGAACGCCACTAACTGCTTATAGTCGAGGTTGTTGTCCTTCACGAAAGGTATCGTCGTGATGGTCGACTTCACGGGCTCGCTCTTGTGGACAACCATCTCTGTACCTTGTTTCTGCACGGAGACATTCTCACGTATCACAGCGTCGGGCGAGAGCCACAGTGTCAGTCCGACGACGAGGCCGAGGACACACTGTCCGGCAAGTTTGTATATAGGCCTGAGTCCGTCCTTTGATATCTTCATCTTTATATAGTCGTCTATGAAGCCTATCGCCCCGAGCCATACTGTGGTGACAAGCATGAGAATCATGTATATGTTCCTGAGCCTGCCGAAGAGGAGACAAGGGACTATTATGGCGACGAGGATTATTATCCCTCCCATTGTCGGCACGCCTTTCTTCTGCTGTCCGTAAGGGTCTATGTCACGGTCGCGCTGTGTCTCGGTGGCATGATGCCGGCGCATCCATTTTATGAAATACTCACCGAACCACACGCTTATGACAAGCGAGAGGATGAGTGCGAGCAGTGAGCGGAATGATATGTAGCTCCAGAGATGTGCTCCCTGTATGCCGAACTGCTCAAGGTATCTGAAGATGTAGTAAAGCATTGTCTTTTTCTGTATCTCTGTTATGATGGAGTCTGTGGGCCGGTCTTGCCAGATTATGGCTATCCCTGTTTGGGAGAGTGTCCCTGACCGTTGGTGGCAGTGACTTTACGTCATTCCAATCCGAAGGCCTTCCTGACCTCCTCACGGTCGTCGAAGTGGTGTTTCACATCGCCCACAATCTGGTAGTCCTCGTGTCCCTTTCCGGCGATGAGGATGACATCACCCGCCTTTGCTATTGTCACGGCTGTGCGTATGGCCTGCCTTCTGTCTGTAATGCGCAGGACATTCTTCATCTGGGCAGGTTTCAGTCCGGCCTCCATATCGTCGAGGATGGCCTCCGGCTCCTCATGTCTCGGATTGTCAGATGTCAGTATGACCTTGTCGCTCTGCCTTACAGCCTCCTGTGCCATGAGTGGCCGTTTGCCCTTGTCCCTGTTTCCGCCGCATCCGCAGACGGTTATCACCTGTCCCTTTCCGTTGAGGACTTCGTGTATGGCGTTCAGCACGTTCTCTATTGCGTCAGGTGTGTGTGCATAGTCAACGACAGCCGTCACGCCCTCGGCAGAGCGTATAGGCTCCAGTCTTCCGGCTACGCTCTTCAGTGTCGAGAGGACGAGGAGCACCTCATCCTGTCCCTTGCCGAGCATGCGTGCCGCACCGTAGACAGCGAGGAGATTAGAGACATTGAACTTTCCGATGAACTGCACAGCGACCTCACGGTTGTCAATCTCGAGCAGCATGCCCTCGAAGTGGCATTCTATGATGCGTGCCTTATAGTCGGCCATGGCCCGTGTGCTGTATGTGCGGACAGTGGCGCTGGTGTTCTGTACCATGACCATTCCGTTCTTGTCGTCGGCGTTGGTGATGGCGAATGCTCCCTTGGGGAGATTGTCGAAGAACAGTTTCTTGGCGTCGCGGTAGTTCTCGAATGTCTTGTGATAGTCAAGATGGTCACGTGTGAGATTGGTGAATATGCCGCCCGCGAAGACCAGTCCGCCTATGCGCTGCTGGTATATGGCATGGCTTGAGCACTCCATGAAGGCATACTCGCATCCTGCCTCTACCATGCGTGCGAGGAGACTGTTCAGCTCGATGGGGTCGGGTGTGGTGTGTGATGCGGGCAGCTCCTCGCCCTCGATATAGTTGCAGACAGTGGATAGGAGTCCGCATTTATGTCCCATCTTGCGGAACATATTATATAATAAGGTGGCGATTGTTGTCTTTCCGTTTGTTCCTGTCACACCGACGAGTCTCAGATGCTTTGACGGCTCACCATAGAACATTGTCGCTGCCGGGCCCACAGCAGTCTCGCATGACTGTACCTTAATGTATGTCACGCCATCTGCGATGGTGTCGGGCATATCCTCGAGTATTACGGCCGTGGCTCCCAGCTCTATGGCTTTTGGTATGAACTGGTGTCCGTCAACCTGTGTTCCCTTCATAGCCACGAAGATGTGTCCGGGCTGAATCTTGCGGCTGTCTATGTTGATGCCGGTGATTTCTTTCTCCGTCTCGCCTGTTATGCTGAGTGTGGAGAGCTTTGAGAGGATTGCTGTCAGTTTCATGTCTTGTTTTATTTGGGGGTGCAAAGTTACTATTTTTCCTTTGCGGTTGCAAGTTTTTTTCTTATGGAAACGTGCTGTGTGGCCTGTCGCTTGCTTATGGTCAAGAATGGTGGGGGTGGGCGCCGTCTGTGCCAGCTTGCGGCAGGCTGCCTGGCCATTATGTGGCGGAGGGGCAGCCGGGTGTGTGCCTCACGCCTATCCCATCTCGAGGATTATCCTCATGCCCGGACGTATCTTTGTCTCTGGCGCTATGCTCTGGTGTCTCACTTTCCCACATCCCTTGACAGAGACCTTGACGCCTCTGCTCTCGAGCATGTAGACAGCGTCGCGCGCTCCCATACCCTCGACATTAGGGATATAGTGTTTTGAGGGCACGCCCTGCTTTGCCAGCTCCACGCCTTTCTTCTCCCTCACGGCCTTTCCCCATACAGGGGCTCCTGTGGCGTAAATGCCGTTCCATCCTCCGTAGGTGGCTATATCAAGCTGTCTCAGCACATAATCGGCTGCGAGGAGGTTGCCACTCTTCACATCGGGTGTGAGAACAGAGAGCGAGTCGTTTGCCACATCGACGTCATGCTTCAGCTTCTTTGCCATGATTCCCTCGGCGATATTGTGGAAGACGACTCCACACATGCCGCCTCCCGATGCTGGCAGTCCGGTCTTCTTCAGACACACGATGCATGTGTACTCGGGGTCTTCGAACGGGAAATATCCACAGAATGAGAGCCAGTATCTTACTCTTCCGGATTTGTATGAGCCACTCTCGTCGGCCACTTGTGCCGTTCCTGTCTTTCCAGCCACTTTGAACGATTTGCTTCCGGCCTTGGAACCGAGGCCTTTCGAGACAACGCCTTCAAGTATCTTCTGTATCTTCCTCAGTGGCTGTTCTCCGCATATACGCTCCTTGAGGCATACGGGGTCGTAGCGTGTTATTGTCTCACCGTCCTTCTGCACCTCCTTGACGAAGCGTGGCTGCATGAAGCGTCCGTTGTTGGCTATGGCGTTATAGAATGCCACGGTGAATATCGGTGGTATCTGTGTCTCGTAGCCTATTGACATCCATGGCAGTGTTGTCGAATACCAGCCGTCCCTCGCCTTATTGGGCATACGGACTATGGCGTGCTTCTGTGCGCCCGGGAATGGGAGGTCAAAGTCTATGCCGAGTCCCAGACTGTGTATCCTCTCCACGAATTTCTCGGGATGGTCGTGATATGCCCGGTCTATGAGGCGGCTGACACCGATGTTGCTGCTGTAGTACAGCACCTGTGGCACGGTGAGCACTCCGTATCCGCCACGTCGCCAGTTATGGTCGCGCATCTCGCGTTTGTACATGGGCCATACGCCTCCTCCCGTGTCTATGTTATACTGTGCGGTGGTGTCTATCTTGCCGTCCTCGAGGGCTGCGAGTATTGATGCCGTCTTGAAGACAGAGCCTGGCTCGACAAGGTCAGAGACAGCGTTGTTCTTCACCTCTCTATATACATAGCCCCCGTTGCCGTCATTGAGACGCGTCATATTGACGAGGGCCTTGACATCGCCTGTCTTCACCTCCATGACGATAGCCACACCGAGCTCCGCGTTTATCTCTTTCATCTCGTTGATTACGGCATGTTCGGCGAGGTCCTGTATGTTGACATCGAGCGTGGTGACGATATCCGCTCCGTCGACAGGTTCCTTTATGGTGATGTCGAGGTATCTGTTCAGCACTTTGCGGCGGTTTATGAGGCCCTGCTCTCCTCTCAGCACAGAGTCATAGTAGAGCTCGAGACCGCAGCGTGCAGAGTCTATAGCGCCGTACATCTCGCCTATAGTACGCGAGGCGAGGGTTCCGTTGGGCCTTGTGCGGGCATTGAACTCCTCGACATGGAATCCGCCCTTGTTCTTCGACAGGCGCAGGATGGGCAGCTGCTTGACTTCTGAGTATGTCGAGTAGCTGACACGCCTGGGCCATATCGGCCAGTGGCAGCTTCCCTTGCGGACATTCCCCTCCGAGTCGGTATACTGCTTCTCGCGTCCCTCACGGAGATGTTTGCGGAACTCCTCCACGCTGCATTGCGGGAATATGGCGTTCAGGCCGCGGCATATTGAGTCCTCTTTCTCGTCCCACAGGGTGTCCGTCTTGGTCTTCTCCATGGTGCGGAAGTCTATGTATAGCTTATACTCTGGCAGACTCGACGCGAGGAGCTGGTAGTCGCAGCTGAGTATGTTTCCTCTCGAAGGCTTCACGGGCACGCTGTCATTCTTCAGCCTGTCGGCCACCTGCATCCAGTAGTCGCGCTTGACAGTCATTATAATGGCTGCCTTTGCCACTATGACGACGGCGAGCATGGCCACGAAGAAGGCCACTATGTAGTATCGTGTTATTGGGTTCTTGGCGTTGAATTTGAACATCTTCTTTCCTTTCTGCTTTTTTCTCCATTTGCGGATTATCCTGCTGGACATACATGACTGGGGTGGATATTGGCCAGGGACGGTGTCGGCGTGGTATAGCTTCTCCCCACAGCTCTTGCTGACTTGCTTGCGGAGTCATTCTGCCGGTGCTGGCGTGTGGCTCTGCCTGGGCGGCGGCTCTCTGTCTGTAGTGCCTTCCCCGCAGATATTCCGTTGGTTGGCTGAGCTTTCTTTCTCACTCGCCCTCGGGCACCTTGACGATGAACGGAGGCTGGTCGGCAATGTGCAGCACGCTGTCCTTGTTTGTCTTCAGCATGTCGAGGACACGGCTCTGGCGCGACTTCTCTGTCAGGCGGCTGGAGGTGGAGAGGGCCTTGTACTTGGCGTCCTGGAGCTCCATCCTCAGCTGGTCAATCTCCAGCAGGCTCTTCTGGCAGCTGTAGCGGTTGGATATATATATTATGACAAAGAGTGTGATGAGGAGTATCAGCCATATCTGCCGGCGCAGTATCTGTGATGTGAAGAAGCTGCCGCAGAGGAGGTCGATGTACGATGTCTTGATTCCTGACGTCTCCTCCTCGTGTATCTGCTCTCTCAGTGCCTCGCGGAATGTCTGTTCCTGCTGCTGTGGCTCTCTCTCTGTCAGCGTCTCCCTCTCTGCCTGTGGTGTCTCTGCCGGCGCTTTGTCGTCGCCCGGAGGTTCCGGCTTCTCTCTTGACGGCTGTGGCGTGGGGTCCGCTTCAAGTATTATCTCGTATGGTTTGTCGTCGTTCATGTTCATGCTTTTTATTGCTGTTTAGCGGCATATTGTCCTGTGGTTCTATCCTTCTCCTCCCGCCGCCTGCTCTCTCATTTGTCGTCTGTTCTCTCGGCTATGCGTAGTTTTGCGCTCCGGCTGCGAGGGTTCTCGTGCTGCTCTGCCGTGGTGGGGGTTATCGGTTTGTTCTGTATGAGGCGGTATGGCGATGCCACTCTTCCATAGAAGTCCTGATGCTGCCTTCCCTCGACATTGCCTGTCTTCATGATGTTCTTCACCATGCGGTCCTCAAGAGAGTGGTATGTAATGACAGAGAGGCGCCCTCCGGGCTTCAGCACCTCGCCCGCCGCTGTGAGCATCTCGGCCAGCGCGTCCATCTCGTGGTTCACCTCTATGCGCAGGGCTTGGAACAGCCGGGTGATGTCTTTCTTCTCCCTCTCGCGCGGGAAGCATCGCCCTACGGTGTCAACAAGCTGCTGTGTCGTCGTTATCGGGCGCTCCTTGCGTGCCGTGGCTATCGCTGCCGCTATGCGCCTTGACTGCTTCAGCTCGCCGTACAGGTATATGATATCTGCCAGACGCTCCTCGCTGTATGTGTTGACGACATCTGCTGCGGTGGCGCCTCCGCGGTTGTTCATGCGCATATCGAGCGGGCTGTCGAAGCGGAAGGAGAATCCGCGGCTCTCATCGTCGAAGTGATGGCTTGAGACTCCAAGGTCAGCCAGTATGCCGTCGACACCCTCCACACCATAGTATCTCATCCAGTTCTTCAGATACCGGAAGTTTGAGCGGACGAAAGTCCAGCGCTTGTCGCCGGCGAGGACGACACCTCCCGCTCCAACTGTCGTGGCGTTCTGCTCGGCATCGGCATCCTGGTCGAACGAGAAGAGATGCGCCCCGGCGTCAAGTCGCGAGAGTATCTCCCGCGAATGGCCTCCGCCGCCGAATGTCACGTCGACATATACGCCACCGGGCGATATGTTGAGTCCGTCGACACTGGCTGTGAGGAGTACGGGGATATGGTATGTCTGGCTCTCGTTTGGCATGGCTCTGATAGGTTGGTTGATATGTGGGGGTGGTATGGTATGAGGGGCGGGGGAATGGTTGGGGGTATGGGGCTGGGGGCGTTGCAGCGGTGCGATATGCTTTATCGCGTGGTGGCGGGATTGTCCCGTGGCGACGGGCTGTCAGTCTTTGAGCAGCTCTGACAGGGCCTCGCCGAACTCTTCCTGGTCCATGAATGGCTGCTCGGTCTTCTCCCGTGCCCATATCTCTATGCTGTCGCCCATGCCGATGAATGATACCTGCTGGCTGATGCCGGCGAACTCCTGACAGCGGCGCGAGAGGAGGAAGCGCCCGTTGGAGTCGAGGGTGACAATCTCGGCGTCGGATACGAACTGGCGGTAGACTTGCTGCTGGCGGGGGTCCCAACGGCTGAGACGCTGGCGCATGGAGAGCATCATGGCATTCCACACTTCCTCGGGGTACAGGACAAGGCAACGCTGGAAGACATCCTTGCGCATGACAAGGGTGTCAACGTCCGACGCCTCCATCTCCTTGCGGAAGACAGAGGGCAGGAAAACACGCCCTTTGACATCTGTCCGGGCCTCTATGTTGCCTAAGAATCTCATGCCGGTCTATACCTATTATATGCTTTTGCGGACAAAGTTACGAAAAATTCCCCCACTTCACTCCACTTTGCCCCACTTTTTTATACAAAAGATTAAATTTAAATATTCTTAACAATACAACAACTCAGGCGATTTGATGTCATGGAAGGTAGGGAGAGCGGCTCGGAGTGATTACATGCCCAGCAGCAGAATGGTCGGGAGGAGACGGCGAGGGGACAGCCTTAGGCAATGGAGACTGTGAGAAACTGAAGCGCCAATATGCAGGAGAACGAGCAAAAGGAATAAAGGAGAGCGGGATATCAGAGACTAAAAAACACCGATGAAATGGGCAAAAATTGAACATTTCCACGTCACGGAGAGGGGCATTGACAAGTCGTCAAGGCCATGAATCGACGGCATCCATATCACAGGAAAATATTTCAATGAAGTCAATCGTGACAGAGAAAGGCGAAGCCAGCCGACACCAAGCCAAGAGCCATGAGCTTGCGATTATCCACAGTCTCGAAGAGGCGCGACTGTTAGAAACCGATGGAGCAGAGAATCATGAACTTGCTATTATCCACAGCCTCGAAGAATGACTAAGGGGGACGCTCTAGGTGGAGGAATGTAAGCAATAGGAATGGGGATGTGAGGAGCACTGGATGGGAGGGTCATCCTGTGCTTTTGAGGGCATGAAAGGCTAAGGATGGGAAAATTGACGAACGGCAAAGAAAATCGTAAGCAGAAACGTGGCTCAAGGTTTCAGATTGTAAGTGCCGGTAAAACATAAGGGTGAGTAATGATTGTTTTATCGGACAGCCAATGTGACTATAGAAGAGTCAATGGCTTAGTAATGTCCAAGGAATAAGTCTCGAAGAGACGAAACTGATAAATCCGACGCCAAGCCGAGAGCCATGAGCATGTATAAGAGCTAAGTCTCGATGAGACGAAACCGACAAATCCGACACCAATCCGAGAGCCACGAGCATGTATAAGAGCTAAGTCTCGAAGAGACGAAACTGATAAATCCGACGCCAAGCCGAGAGCCATGAGCATGTATAAGAGCTAAGTCTCGATGAGACGAAACCGACAAATCCGACACCAATCCGAGAGCCACGAGCATGTATAAGAGCTAAGTCTCGAAGAGACGAAACTGATAAATCCGACGCCAAGCCGAGAGCCATGAGCATGTATAAGAGCTAAGTCTCGATGAGACGAAACCGATAAATCCGACACCAATCCGAGAGCCAGAGCTTGTCAATGTCCACAGCCCCGACGGGGCGCGACTGTTAGTAACCCCACCTGGAGTGAGGGAGGAGGCGAAGCCGACGACTGAACGCAAGGTGGGGTAAACACGAGGCTTCTATAACGAGCTTCGGAGAAGCGACACACGTCCACAAATATTTTCTATCAATCGCATTCCTTGAGCTTATCGGCGTGTGTCGCCCCTCTGGGGCTTGACTACACTTGATCTTTTATACCCCACCTTATCACTCAGTCACTTCGTTCCCTCGTTTCCAGGTGGGGTTTGACTTTGTCTTCCTCTGTCACGACTCGGGATAGCCCAAGCAAGCTTGGTCTCTTCTCTCGCTGCTCCATCGGTTCTAACAGTCGCGCCCATTCTGGGCTGTGGACAACAGAAAGCTCATGGCTGAAGCGCGAAGGGCCACTAACAGTCGCACCCCGTCGGGTAGGGTGTGGATAATATAAAGCGCTGGGTGGAAAAGCCAAAGACAAAACACGAAAGGCTCTCTCGACCGCCCACCTCGGTATATTTCCGCTATGTAGAGTCATGTCCTGTCATTGGCGGAGGTGTGGGGAGTGAGGGGTCAGCGCACTCTGACTCTACTGCGGAGAGGATACCAGCGTAGAGACTCTGGGACCCATCCGCTATGACCATCCACCTGTGTCTTGTACCATTGATAGCATACTCCGTCGCGGATGTTGGTGAACCCGGTACAGGGATATATCTTATCTTTTTGCCCATCGGGTTTCGTTATGGTGGCTACGACGCTGCTCGCCTTATCGGGCTTCTCATAGACAAGGATATCCTCATCGAGGAATGGCGGCACGAAGAGCCATCCCTCACCGTTCTCAGCCTTCATCACCCTCAGCTCACACCGTTGCTTGGGCAGGGCCTTTATGGTCTGGCTCTCAACGATATAGTGAGTGTCGTTCTCGCCACGGTAGATGTGCAGCTGGTGTGTCTGCTTGTCGACGACCATCCTTGCCTCGCAGGCTGACAAGTCACGTGGGCACAGCTCATCGGCCGAGGAGATGCACATGTTCTGGTCAGGACGGAACGTCTCTGTATGCCACTCAACTGTCCCGTCGCCAATCAGCGCTACCATATAACTGTCTGAACCATAAGCGCGTACCGAATGCCATATCTCTGCCTCGCCGTCCTTGACGAGGAAAGGTGAGGCAGAGAAGAGGGCGTCTCTAAGGCATATCGCTGTCGGCACCTCGCTCTTTATCCTCAGCGTGAAGTCGTCAATCTGGTGGTTTGCCCAATGCATGGCAGGCATGAGGCAGTAGGGAATTGTGTATGTGGCGTAGATATTCTCGCTCATATGATAGGTGTAGGTGTGGCGGACGATATTCAGGCCGGGGCGGAAATGTGCTGTGAAGTAGTAGGCATAGGAAAAGGAGGCGAAGCTGTCGGCCTCGGCATTGTATACCTCGTCGGGCTCGGGGAGTATGCTGTCCGGCACCTCTCCATAGCCTTTCCATTTCTTACGGTCGGCGAACGAGAAGTCCACCTTGTATTCATCGCCAGCGTATTTTTCAAGTACGATGCCGTTATCCCATGTTAGAGCCTGGCTGTTCATCACGGCCTTGAAATCGTAGATGTAGGGGTGGCGGCAGTCTGACGGGATGCCTGTGAAGGCGTTGTATGGCGGATTGGCGAGGAATGCCATGGTGACGGTCTTGGGGTTAGCACCGTTCATGAACTCATAATAGACATCGACATGGGCGAGAGAATCACGCCCGATAGTGATGGTTAGAATCTCTTTCTTGACCGAGATATCTGTCTCAGCGACTGGGGTAAGCATACCGCCGTTGGCATAGAACACTCCGTCGTTGGCAACAGAGGGCATGGAGACGCCGAGGAGGGCGAGGAGTGTGAACAGGATTCTTGGTGTTCTCATCGTTAAGTCAGTTGTTTGTTATTGCAGAACATAGTTACAGTTCTGGCCGTCAGTGTGTTTTGAGGGCCATGTTTATGGTGGCAAAGGTACATAAAGTTTTGTTTCTGCAAAAAGAATCGGTATTGTTTATGATTTGTTAACAGACCATGCGAAACGTGTAAATATTCAGTTCACCACAGGGGCCTTTACCTGAGCAAAATGAGAAATAACAGATAGATGTTATATAGAAGCGAATGCGTTTTGTATCAAGAAAATATAGATTTATATTGTCTCAGCCAGCGGCCGTTGGTTCAGCGCGTGCTACTCATCATATTTGCAACTTTAGTTTACGCGCCTATCCCAAAACTGTTATTTTTTGCAAACAAATGGCTCTCTGATGCAATATTCGTGGGGGAGGGGTGATTATATGGATGTGCAAGCAAACCCAATGGCCATAAGAAACGCTTGTTGACAGCACATCAAGACAACAAGACAAAGTATAACACTACCATGCCCGCCATGGTATAAAAACGAAAGGAAACTGAAATGAAAAAACTGAACATCTATTTATTGTCCATGATGATGATAGTGACATCGTTCTCGCTGGTATCATGTGACGACGACGACGACTGCTACGCAGACATTCTCCCGACAGCTCTCGTCACAGTATATCCGCAGGGCGACAACGCGTTCACCATGCAGCTCGACGACAAGACAACCCTCGTGCCCACAAACATGAAGGCATCGCCATTCGGAGAAAAGGAGGTCAGGGCTCTCGTCAACTATGTCGAGGAGACTGGTTCGAACGGCAGCTACCGCAATGTGCGTGTCAACTGGATTGACAGCATACGCACGAAATATCCTGTCATGACCACTGACGACGACAACCTCACCTACGGCAACGACCCGATAGAGATTGTAAGAGACTGGCTGACAGTGGCAGAGGATGGATTCCTCACACTGCGCATACGCACACTGTGGGGAGTGGGACAGGGCCCGCATATCGTCAATCTCGTCTATGGAACAGAGGAGGGCAGCGAGGAGACTCTCGTGCTTCACCACGACGCTCAGGGCGACACGAACGGCGTGATGGCCGACGGACTGATAGCGTTCAACCTCAACAAACTGTATGAGGGCAGGGAGAATGTGACGCTGAAGCTGAAATGGACATCGTTCTCCGGACCGAAATCGCTCGACATTCCGCTGTCAATGCACAAGAAAGGTGTGACGGGCGACGCCACAAGCGTGAAGATGAGCAGCCGCATAAAATAGGCGGCATAAAACCACACGGACTGGGCAAAGGTGGCTGGCACTGTGGGACGGCTCGTCAAACCATCTCATTCGCCATGCCACATGGCTCACCTCCTGTCCGCGAATCATGTGAATCGTTCTTTTTCGCACGGAATATCACGGAGTATCACGGGGATTTTTCTTTATCATGAATTAGTGAAAGGCTCTTTTTCACACGGAATATCACGGAGTATCACGGATTTATTTCTTTGTCACGAGTTAGCGAATTAGCGAATTTTTAGGAGATGGCACACGGCCAGACGAATAGGATATGACTAAATATCCTGTGTCTGTTGACGTGTGCCGCCTCCTTTATGTATATACCAATGATGACACGGGCATGAACAAGGGATAACGTTATGGGCGAAAATGGGCCGTCTGGGGACGACAATACGTGACTTTCTGCATTTCTGAAAATAAAAAAACGAAAAAAACACTCAATACGATACCACGGTAACAGAATTATTATTATCTTTGCACAAGCTAAGCCGAAGCTCTGCAATGCGGAGCCAACACAGCCACTATATACCTGAGACTGAAACACCTATAAATAGAAACATGCATCAGACTATGAGAAACCTTATCATCACAGCCATTGCCCTCATAGCAGGGACAACGGGCAGCCTGGCACAACAGCAAGGCGACAACAGCATCTTATTCAAGACCTCGGAGGCGGCACTGCGCATAGAGCTGTGCTCAGAGACAATGTTCCGCGTCACGAAGGTGACAGGCGAGAGAATGCCTGAGAACGAGCAGTGGATGGTGGAGAGATACCAATTCCCGAAGGTGGAGCACACCGTCAGCGGGAAGACAATATCCACCCCGAAGCTCGACATCAGCATCATGGAGAACCCATGGCGCATAGAGGTGGCGACGAAAGACGGGAGGACACTCTACAAGGAGCTCGCGGCGGGATATGCGGACAGCATATACAACAAGGTGGAGATGGGATGTGACGAGCACTTCTTCGGACTCGGAGAGCGCATGGAGCGTATGGACCAGCGCGGACAGCGCATACACCTGAATGTGGAACTGGGACGCGGAGCGAAGCCTGCCGTGGGCGGAAAGGACATACTGAGGGCTAACTACTGCCCTGTACCTTTCATGCTCAGCAACAGGGGTTACGGCCTCTTCTTCCACACAGCCGTGCCTAACGACTGGGATATGGGATGGACCGAGAGTGGGAGCTACTCATTCTCAGCGCCCGGAGGAGACAATGACTACTACTTCATCTACGGCCCGCAGCCTGAGGAGATAATACACAGCTACCAGCAGCTGACAGGCGTGGCGCCCATGATGCCACGCGCAGCATACGGCCTGCACATAGGGTCGTACAGCGGAGGGACATGGCACCACGAGAGCAAAGCCAACGACACATACGTCAAGAACCTCATTGACAGGCTGAGAGAAGAGCACATACCATTCGATATGATGTGGCTCGACTCGACATGGAGACACTTCGCGAAGCTCGGCAACGGCGGATGCACATTCGAGTTCCAGGACCAGTTCCGTGACCCGAAGGGCATGATAGACCACGCCTACGAGAACCACGTGGCGATGTTCGGACTGCATATACGCTCGCTTGTCGACGACGGGAAATACAACACCCTGCTGACAAAGGCGAGGAAGAAGGGATATACCATTGACGACGGCAGGACAAACGCCATCATAAACTTCTTCGACAAGAGGGCTGTCGAATGGTGGTGGGAGAACGCTGCGAAGCTCGTCACACGGCTCGGGGTGAAATTCTTCAAGACCGATGTTGGCAGCGCGCTCAACTATGCCGACGCCACCATAGCACAGAAGGCAGAGCATAACCTCTTCCCGATAGCATACGCCAAGGCGCCATACGAGCTCTTCGCACAGGCGAGCGGGCAGAGGGGATTCGACCACACAAGAGAGGGATGGGCAGGAATACAGCGCTACCCGTTCATCTGGGCAGGCGACTGGGGCTCTGAATGGCAGTGGTTTGAGCCGGTAATAAGGGCCGGACTGAACCTTGGGCTGTCAGGCGTGGGATACTGGAGCCACTGCATGGGCGGATTCGAGCAGTACTCGCCACACGACACCGACCTCTATATAAGATGGTGCCAGATGGGTATGTTCTCGCCCGTTGCCATACTCTTCGGCATGGACCACCCACGCTACCACGCGCCATGGACATACGGCGACGAGGCAAAGGAGATATTCATCAAGTACGACTCTCTGAGATATGCTCTCCTGCCGTATATCTACACCAGCGCATGGGATATGTACAAGACAAGCCGCCCTATAATGGCACCGATGCTCTACGACAACATCAAGGACATGGCGACATACAGCATCTCTGACCAATACATGTTCGGACGCGACATCATGGTATGCCCTGTGACGGTGAAAGGGGCTCTGTCACGCCCCGTATATTTCCCCGGAGGAGAATGGGTGGACTACTGGACAGGAGAGCGGATTAACGGCAGACAGCATAAATCATTCCTCACTCCGATAGACATCATGCCGATATTCATACGCCGCGGAGCTATCATACCTATGCAGGAGCCTATGCAGTATATAGGCGAGAAGGCGGGGACGGACATGACACTGCTCATCTACCCTTCAGCCAAATCGTCTTATGTGATGTACGAGGACGACGGCAAGACGACTGAATACCAGCAGGGTGTGTACGCCACGACTGAGTTTGTCAGCGAGCTGAAGGAGAAAGAGTGGACGCTACGCATAAACGCTCCGAAGGGCAGCTATAAGCCCAATGCCCACTACTTCACCGTCATGGCCTATCTCGACAAGAAGCCTAAGGAGATATACGTTGGCGGACGATTCATCGACGGATGGACATACGACGAGGCACACCGCCTGCTCAGATTCACAGCAGGGCAGGGCGTGCTCGATGTCGTCGTGAAGCTGTAGGCAGGGAAAGCCCTGAGACGGTGTCTGGATGATGCCGGGCTTGCAGGCGATTCATGCCACGGGGGAGTATCGGACAATGGGTTGACACCCCACCGGAATATCAACATAATGCCGATTATCCGCACCAGAAGGATGAGCCAACAGCACCAGCGGGATGAGCCAACAGCACCAGCGGGATGAGCGATGCTTACCAGTAGGATGAGTCACAAGCACCAACGGGATGGGCCAACAGCACCGGCGGAATGAGTGATATGCGCCACAATATAGCTGCACCCTCAGGCAACATCACCACATCATAGTCAGCACGAGCCATCTGATGCCCATCTCCCCCACCCCATCATGATATATCCATCCTATCAAACACATCATAAAACCATGAAGATAACCACAATAATCATATCTGCCGCCATGACGCTGACAGCCATGCCGGCAACAGCTCAGGACACATACAAGGCCCTGAAGTTCAAGACTGCCACATCCCTCTTCAACTACGAGATGCTCGATGTCCACCGCCAGGGATATGAGCGCAAGGAGAGTCTCCGTAAGGCGAAAGAATCGAAAGAGGCCATGGAGAGCTACATACGCACAGCGAGAGAACGCTTCAAAGCCATAGCAGGCACCACACCGGCAAGGGGTGAGACTGAGGGACGCACCGTAGGGACTGTCCGGGGAGAGGGATTCAAGATAGAGAAGATAGTCTTCAAGAGTGCGCCAGGACGCTATGTGACAGCCCATCTCTATCTGCCCGAGAACGCCAAGGGACGCATCCCGGCATGCATAGAGATGTGCGGACACGGACTCGACGGCAAGGGCCGCGGCTCGGGGTCGGCAGAACAGATGGCTGTTAACGGCATAGCAGTGATGGTCGTCGACCCTCTGTCGCAGGGCGAGAGGCAGCAGACAATAGACAGGGACGGGAAGAACATGACTCGCGGAGTGACAACAGAGCATACACTTCTGGCTCCGGCATACCTGCTCCTCGGGTCGAGTCTGGCGACACAGGAGTACTACGACAACAGCCGCGCGATAGACTATCTCATGACAAGAAAGGACATTGACCCTGAGAGGATAGGCTGTTACGGATTCTCTGGTGGAGGGACACAGGCGGCTTATCTCGCCGGACTGGACAGCAGGGTTAAGGCGACATGTGTCGGACTATTCTTCTCCTCACGCGAGAGGACACTGGAGACACAGGGGCCAAGCGACGGATGCCAGTGGATGGCATACGAGGGAAGGGAGCGGATAGAGATAGCCGATATGGCGATGATGAATGCCCCACGGCCATTCCTGATACTCGACGGACGCTTCGACTTCGTGGACCACTGGGGCGCACTCCAGGGATATGAGGAGCTGAGAGCCTGCTACACAGCCCTCGGGGAGCCAGGGAACGTGGAGCAGTTCTACTATGATGACGGCCACGCCATACCTGAAGAGAGCCAGGAGAGGATGGTGAGATTCTTCCGCAAGGCTCTCACAGGAGACACGACAGGCGAGGTGAAGCCATACAAATACTGGCGGGGAGAGAGGCAGGAGATGCTGTGTACAAAGGCCGGACAGGTGAATATGGAGTACCGTGACGCACTGAGCACAATGGCTGAATGTGAGGCCGGAATGGACCGTCTGGAGCCCATGAGGGCGCGGTTCTGCCAGCAGGACGAGGCGACAGTGCAGCGCAAGATAAGGGAGCTACTGGGCATCAACGGCAAGGAGAAGGCATGGAAAGCCACACAGACGGGCCATGCTACACTGCGCGACGCTGAGGAATACCGTTTCCAGATAGACTGTGAGGGGGAATATCCGGTGCCTGTCATTGTGCGGGTGCCAACGGTCAGCACTCCAGGGTCTAAGATACGCATCCACCTCTCAGACAAGGGCAAGGGCGCTGTACTCATGGAGAAAGACCGCCGCGACGCGGTTTCTGACGGCACGATAGAGCTTTACGCCGACCTGAGGGGATATGGTGAGACAGCGGATATATTCGAGTACAACCTCTCGAAATACTGGAATACACAATACCGCACCGCCGTGACAGCCCTGCATACCGGCCGCCCTATGATGGGACAGCGTGTCACTGACCTCATGACGGTGCTGGACTTCTGCTCGGCGGACGAGAGACTGAAGGGCCGCACGGTGGAGATAGAGGCCGATGGCGATAACGCTGTCATCGTCATGCATACCGCTGTGCTCGACAAGAGGATAGCCGCCACACGCCTGACAAAGACGCTGAAGACATGGAGGACATACATACAGAACCCCATGCAGCACGATATGATGCAGAATGTCATACCCTCTGTGCTGATGTATTATGACATACCTGACCTGATAAGGATGGCGAAGGGAAGGCTGAGGATAGTCGACTGACTGCCAAAGGACATACACCCCACGCCGCCAGCAGGGACATGGCATGACGGCCGGGGGTGAAGGAAAAGAAGAATGGGTGTATCCCGTAAGCCAGTCGCGGCTGTCGGGATACACCCATAAATAGGTTATATAATAGTTGGTTCAGGTATCTGTGGCTCAGTCCCCAGCAGTATGGGGGCTGGTGTCAACTTACTCCTTGTCGAGCAGGCGGTAATACTCGCAAGCGGCAAGGAGGAAGGCTCCTACGCCGAAATCAGCCTGTGAGAGGGAGTCGACATGCTGTCCGGGTATGGCACGCTCACCGATTGGCTGCACATAGCCGACACGTCCGTCTGGCTGGAGAGCTACCTCTGAGAGATAACGCCATGCCTTGTCGACAACAGGGCGGAACTGACATGGGAGGAGATAGCCGTTATTGATGCCCCACGCCATGCCGTAAGCGAAGAACGCTGTGCCACTTGTCTCCGGCCCGGGAGCATGCTCGGGGTCCATCATGCTGCGTGTCCAGTAGCCTTCTGGCTGCTGTATGCGTGCCACAGCCTCAGCGAGACGCTGGTATTTGCGCACGAAGAACTCACGGTGGCGGTAGTTCTTGGGCATATCCTGCAATACCTTGGCCAGGCCAGCGAGCACCCATCCGTCGCCTCTCGCCCAGAAGTCTTTCTTGCCGTTTGAGGTCTTGTGCTTCGGATAGACATACTTGCCGTCGCGGAAGTAGAGGCCTGTCTCGTTGTCAAGCATGATGCTGTCACAGTAGAGAAGGTTCTCATAGAGCTTGTCGAGATAGCGGCGGTCGTTCGTCAGCTTATACATCTTTGTCATGACAGGCATCACCATGTAGAGCGCGTCGGCCCACCACCAGTAGTCATGCTGCTTGGAGTAAGCCTCGTAGCGCATCACCTCCTTGGCCCTGGCTATCTTCCTCGCCTCGGGTTTAAGCCAGTAAAGGTCGATATATGTCTGGAAACATATCTGCCAGTCGCCGAAGAGGACATAGTCCTGTCCCTCGCCATAGTTCTTGTAACGCCATTTGCGGCGGTCGGGCTCTGTGGCGCCCTTCCATTTGTTATGCTCCGCCCAGCGTATTGAATATTGCAGCATGGAGTCGTCGCGCAAGAGCTTGTACACCTCCATGTTTCCTGTATGGTATGCCGCCCAGTTCCAGAAAGCGGAGCTCTCGGGCGAGTTATTCTTCTGCCAATAGTTATTGGCGAGACGTATCTTCTGCTCGACACCAGCCTTTGTCTCTGCCCACAGCTGTGGCACGAAGGCCATGATGGCAAGGAGAAGAGTGATGATTCTTTGCTTCATAATGAGTCTTTTCGCTTTTTATACGCTGTCATCCGCCCTGCCATGTGCTTTCGTTGGCATCATGGATAGGAGAGGATGACAGTGTCGTGAGTTACCATTTGTCTTTTGTTGTGATATTGTCGCGCCAGAGATGGTCCTTAGGGAATGGTTTTCCTCCCCATGCCTTCTCCTGTGTGATAGGCTCGGCGGGGGCTGTCCAGAACTCATGTGTCTCTGGCAGACCGAGCGGCATGAAGCACAGTGTGGTCATATACAGCGAGCCGTTGTTAGTGTACCAGTCAGCGACATTAGGCTGTGAGCCGCAGAATCCGATGGTCAGATAGCCTCCCTCGTTGAAGTTCTGCTGGTGGTCGAACATACGGTGCATGACGCGTGTCAGGGCGTTGCGGGTCTGTCCGTATGTGAGGTCGGCAGGGAGTTTCTCATACCACGCCATCAGGGCGAGAGGCTGGAGGGCTGCCATGCGGTAAGGGATGCTGCGTCCGAAGACTGGGAATGTTCCCTCAGGCGACACGAAGCGCTCGAGGATTATGGCGAACTTCTGTGCGCGGCCCAGTGCGCGGTCGTAGTATTTCTTATAGTCGAGACGTGTGTTGGCCTTGGCGTCAATCATCGCCTGGAGTGTCTCCAGGTACATGGCATGGAAGACATAGCTTGAATAATAGTCGAAAGTGAAGTACGGGCCGTCGGCATACCATCCGTCGCCCGCATACCACTCTTCCATCTTGCGGCATGTGCTGTTGACACGATACTCGTCATACTGTGCCCCGGCCTTGGCGAGGAAGCTCTCTATCGTTGATGAGAAGAGAAGCCAGTTGGTATAAGGAGGATCTATCTTGCGCATGCCCTGGAACTCCTTTATATACCGCTGCTTGGTGACATCATCGAGCGGAACCCACAGCGCATCGTATGCGCGGAGGAAACTCTCGGCGATATAAGCGGCGTCGACAAGGTTCTGTCCGCCTATGCCCCAGCAGAGATAGTCGGGGCTGGAGGGGTCGACAGCGTTCTTATAGCTTGCCAAAGCCCACTCACGCAGCTGTGCGCGCTGCCGGCCCTCGGCAGTGCCATCGTCAGGGAGAGCCACCCATGGGGCTATACCGGCCATGAGACGGCCGAAGCATTCCATAAAGAGCACCTTGCGGTTGCGGTTGTCGAATGAGGGTGAGAACTCTGTCTGCATATTCTTCTGCAGCTCGCCCTTAGCCATATTCTCAAGCACCGGCTGAGACATCCTGTATGCAAGCTGGCACCAGTACTGGCGGTCAGTCTGCTTTACAGCTGCCTTCTTCTTTGCCGACACTGGCGAGATGGCGACAGCAAGAATAAAGAGAAATAATGTGATACGTTTCATGGCTTGATAATATCTTTATCGGTTCATTCTGTGATTATCAGACATCAATGCCCTCATTAACCATAACATAGTCAATAGCAGGCCATGGACGATTGATGTCATTCATAGAGTGTTTGATTCATCGTATATGCCATGGGCAGACATTGACCATGGCATTTTTCGTATGGAAGATTAAGAAAAGGTCGTAGCAAAAGACCTTTCTACATAAAGCAGATTATGAGCATATTGCTACGACCTTATTATCAAAACAGATTATGCATTAATTCTCATCGGCTGCAGCATCCTCCCAGTTGGTCCACATTTCGATACTGTCATCGTAGCCGTCATAACCGTAGTTCTGACGCAGTTTGGCACCGATGTTTACAGTGATGGCACTGTTAGGGATTGGCCAGAAGAGGTTATGCTTGTTCACCTGATAGTTCAAAGTATTCTTTGACACAATAGGGCCATGGTTGAAAAGGCTGTATCGTGTACAACGCTTGAACCAGTAGCTGCCTCCATTGAGGTCTGTGCCTTCCTGCTTGTCCCATGTGTTGATGTCGTAGGTCTCACCCCACTCGTCTGGCTTTCCGCTCTTGGCAAGACACCATGAGATGCGGGTCAGCTCAGGCTGGCGCCACTCCTCTAGATAGAGCTCACGTGCACGCTCGTCAGCAATGTCGCCGATAGTGACTGTGGTGTACATTTTCTTTGCATTAGCACGGCGGCGAACAACATTCACGTCCTGGGCAGCACCGGTGGCATTGCCCTGATAGAACTTAGCCTCTGCACGTAGCAGATAGGTTTCAGCAAGACGGAAGAGGTAGAGATTGCCGTTAGAGCATTTTGCACCCTTTGAAGCTCCATTGAACTGGTTGGCTCCCATGTTTGCCTCAGCAGCCTCGTCTAAAATATAAACCTTGTATAGAGGTGTAGGATACCAGCTGCGGATAGTGTCGTTGCAAAGGAGTTGTCCCTTGTGGACGATGGTCTTACCTTCTTCATTAACATAATCTTCTTCAGCATAGAGCTTCATGTTCTGTCCGTAGTAAGGCTTTCCTGGAGTGTTATAACGGATGTCTGTCATCTCAATCCAGTTGCCCATTGAACGGTTGTGACGCAAATCTTGTTCGTCAACCTCGCCATCGTAGTTCCAAATGGTCTGGTTGTAGTGATAAGAAGTACGGAAGCAACCGATGCCACGACCCATGGCACGAAGCCTGTCGTTATTTTTATCATAACTGCCATTATTTCGTGCATAGTTATAAGCAGGATGCCCATACCCGTCAGGTCCCTGGATGTCGCCATTTGACCAGTGTACGCACATTGCACGCATTTGTGAATAACCGATGAAGCTCTGGCTGTCGAAGTTCAGAATAGGCATGATGGTCTCCTTGTTGTCTGCGCTTGTTATGTTAACACCACGATGGAGATCCCATAGAACGTTGCGTGTTACAGGCCAAGTGTCAGGATTGCCAGAAGGAACGTTAGTGCCGAAAGGCTCTGTCATAAGGCGCAGACCGTGGTTGTTGATAAGATCAGTAGCCATATCCTCAGCCTTCTTATACTCTCCAGTGACGAGATAGCACTTAATGAGCAGCTGCATACAAGCCTCCTGGTTTACAGTGCCGATGTATGGCATATCCTTCTGTGATGGGACATGCTGAACAGCAAACTCAAGGTCGTGGACGAGCATCTGGAAGATGGCCTCCTTGCTGCATGACTTATAGTCCTGCTTTGGAGAATCAATGATTTTTGTCACCAATGGGATATCACCGAACAGGAGCACCTGATGATAGTAAGCATAGGCACGGTGGAAGTAAGCACGACCCTTGTAGGCATCGCGTGTCTTCTCGTCAAGGCTCTTCACACCGTCAACATAAGAGAGGATGGTGTTGGCGAACTTGATGCTTGTCCAGCCTCGGTTCCAGAAACGCATCATAGCGTTGCTGTCGCCACCATCAGCCATACCAGATGTGGGAGTCAGTTTGTTAGCGAAGTCGTCCATGATGCCACCACCGGCGTCAGTCTTTGCATACAAGCCTATATCAGTCATGAAATAAACTGATGCTATAGGCAAGACGTTTCCATTACCATCCATCAACATCTCCTTCAAGCCAAGGTCGCACATGGCAAGAGCCGACTGCAAACCACTCTCGGTGGTATAAGTATTATCTGGGTTATAGAAAGACAAGGGGTCTTGATCAAGGAAACTGTCAGAGCAGCCTGTCAAGAGGGCTGCCGAAGTAGCGGCAACCATGCAGCCTTTCATTATATTAAGTATATTTTTCATAACTGTTTTCTTCTTTTTTACGATTAGAGTGTTACGTTCACACCGAAGTTAAATGTACGTGTAGCAAATCCGCCTGTCTCCGGGTCGCCATACTCCCAGCCGGAGATGGTGAAGACATTGTTGCAGCTAAATGTCAGGTGGATTCTGTCAACCATGAACTTACGTGTCATCTCACGTGGCAGAGTGTAGCCAACAGAGATATTGTCGAGACGGAGGAAGCTGCGGTTGTAGAGCTTGCTTACACCACCGGCGAGACCTGTATTAGGGCCTTTAGCGTCAAGACGGCAGTAGTCGTTGGTTGGGTTGTCTGGTGTCCAGTATTTCTTGTCAGGCATGTTGAAGCAGTTTGTAACCTGCGAACCGCCGTTATCCTGGTTGAGCCAGTTTCCAGAGAGGCTCTTGTGTCCCATGTATGAGTAGAGCGAGAATGCGAATGTGAAATCCTTCCACTCGAAGTCGTTGCGCATGTTCCAGTAGATTGGAGGAGTCTGTGGACCGAGGAATGTCTTGTCCTTGTCGTTATATACTGGCACACGTGTACCGTCAGAGAGAATCTTGTCGTCCTCTGTGTAGTTGTTAACCACCTTCGGGTCGCCCGGCTTCTGACCTACGAGGGCAGCCTGCTTGATATCCTCTGGAGTGTTCTGCCATACACCATCTGTCTCATAATACCAGATTTCGTTTGCAGCCTTACCGATGAACCATCCGTTAGAGCTGTCGTCTCTTTCTACTCCGTTCTCGTCATAATCATAGTAGATATGGATAATCTTGTTCTTGTTCAGAGAGATGCCGGCGGCTGTTGTCCATTTGAAGTCCTTTGTCTGGATGTTTGTAGAGTTGAGCGAGAGCTCGAAACCGCTGTTATGAACCTCACCGAGGTTGGCAAGAATAGAGCCGAAGCCTGAGAAGCTTGGCAGACGCTGTGCCATGATCATATCGGTTGTGTTCTTGAAGTAGTAGTCGAAGCTACCAGTGAGGCGGCTGCCGAAGAAAGCGAAGTCAAGACCCACGTTGTATGATGTGGTCTTCTCCCACTTCAGGTTTGGAGCGGCAAGGCGGTCCATATAGAGAGGATTCATCACGAGCGAGCCGTTCTGGTAGTAAACCATTGATGTGCCACCGAGGCCGAGGTTTGCGAGTGTTTTATACACATCGCCGAAGTCGCGGTTACCGTTGACACCGTAAGACACGCGGAGCTTACCCATGTCAAACCACTCCTGTGTGCTCTCCATGAACTTCTCGTTGGTGAATATCCAGCCAAGGCCAACAGAACCGAAGTTACCCCACTTGCTGTTGCTGCCGAATCCAGAATAACCGTCGCGACGGAATGTTCCGGTGAACATGTAAGTGTCATTGAAGCTGTAGAAAGCACGGCCGAGATAAGAGACACCTGTTGAGTGTGAATCGTTGGTGTTGAACGAGCTCTGCTCTTTGTTGGCACCCTGTGTATAGTGGAATCCGAGAGCGTCTGAAGGCAGTATGTTTCGTGCGTAGATATTATCAGACCATGTGCGGTGTTCCTCTGCCTCCTGTACGAGAGTGAGGGTCACGTGGTGGAGCTTGTTGAATGTCTGGTCCCAAGCGATAGTATTGTTGAGGTTGTAATCAAAATTCTTTGACCATCCACGGTTCACACCACGGCTTGAAGCTGATGCATTAGGCAGGTCAGCCGACATGAAGTAGCGATCGTGGAACCACTGGTAGCGCGGAGCGATGTTGAACGAGTATGTAATATTTAAAGGCAGTGTCACCTTTGCATTGAATATGGTGTTCAGTGTGGTGTAGCCCTTCTCAAGTTCGTAGTACTGGCGGTCGAAGTAGTAGTTGTATCCGCCGTTGGTAGGAAGACTGGTCATCGGGTACTGCTCATAGCCACCGTCCTTTGCATAGAGAGATGCGTAAGGAGAGTTGCGAAGCATGTTGTTGTCCCAGTAGTTGCTGCCGAGGCTGACCTGAATGTCACCGTCTGAACGATCCTGGAAGTTAACATTGGCACCTATCTCAAGCCAGTTTGTAACCTTTGCGTTAATCTTCATGTTGGCACGGAACGCATTGTACTCATTGCCCTGTACCGCGCCCTGATTATTAACGTAGCCTAATGACATATAATAGTTTACATTGTCTGTAGCTCCAGATATGCTGGCGTTGTAGTCCTGATTGAAACCTGTGCGGAATGTCTCATCGTCCCAGTCAACTGTTTTGCCTGCGAGGAAGTTGTCATAAACATTCTGTGAGTTAGTCATACCAAGACGACGGGCGTAGAGTCCCATGATGCTCTCTCCCTCGGCAAGACCGACACCGCTGGCACCAATATTTGTTGCCCATAAGTCCTGGTCGCTGCTGCTCAAGCTTGAAGGGTCGTCGTAGTACCCCTGTGGATAGAGCACTTGTCCTTCCTTGTTCTTTGCGTTATAATAGCCATAGAGACCATTCTCGCCTTGACCATATGTATAGCTCATCTTGTTCCAGTCAGAGAGGTAGCGCACATAGTCGCTTGCGCTGAAATAGTCACGGTAAGCCGATTTGTTTCTTGCTGACAGGTTGGCGCTGACGTTGATGACCGGCTTGCCTGTCTTACCCTTCTTAGTAGTGATGATGATTACACCTGCAGCGGCCTTTGCACCATAGATGGCGGCTGAAGAAGCGTCTTTCAGCACGTCAATCTGTCCGATATCATCGGGATTAATCTCTGAAAGCTCGCCGTAGAAAGGCATTCCGTCGAGCACAATCATAGGGCCGGCAGAAGTACCGAGGGAGTTCTTACCACGAAGCTGGATTGATGCGTCTGTACCTTTAGCAGAGAAGTCAGCACCAATCTGCAGACCTGGAGTACCACGCAGCACGTCCTGAACAGAGCCAGGGTTCTGGTCGGCAATCTTGTTTGGGTTTATCTGCACTACAGAGCCAGTGAGGTCTTTCTTACGCATTGTACCGTAACCTACTACAACAACCTCGCTGAGGGTCTTTGATTCATCCTCAAGGACAATCTTGAGAGGCTGGTTAGATGCCTTTACCTGCACAGTCTTGCATCCTATATAAGATATCTCAAGAGTCTGTCCGGGATTGGCTTTAATGGTGAAGTTGCCATCGATATCAGTGATGGCAGCGTTTTGTGTTCCTAAGACTCTCACCGTCGCTCCGATGATTGTCTCACCATTCGCATCGGTAACGGTGCCCTTTACATCGCCTTGCTGCTGAACTGCCTGTATGGAGTTCTCTGCCGAAGCAGCAAAAGCCATGAGGGAAGAACCGAGAGCCATGATGAGCATCATGGCCAGGCGTCGTGTTGACACCATGAACTTTCGTTGATTCATTTCCATAATGGTTTTTAGTTATTAGTTAAGCATTATAAATATTAATGTGGATTTTCCGCTTGCAAAATTACGCAGAAAGAGGCTCTTGATATATAACAATGCGGTATTTGAATATCAAAAAGCGTTATTTCTCGTTAATTCTGCTTATTTTTCAGGCCATTTGATGACGGGTTTCCCGTCTTGACCGAAATCAATGGGGAGCCAGATGTAACGTGCGTCGATGGGGTGTTTCGGCCTCCATATATCTGCCATGAAGATATGTTGTCCGTCGGGCATGGTGAGAATGTATGTGCTTTGTCCGCCGAATGTTTTCTTCGCATTGGGCCCTACGCATGGCGAGGGGTGCTGTGTCCATGGGCCGAAGATGGAGGGTGCGGAGAACATGCGTGCCTCGTTGGGGTCCCATCCCGTGCATCCCGATGTTATCATCCAGTATGTACCGTTGTGCTTGAATATGGCAGGCGCCTCGTTCTGTCCTCCTGGTGCGACACGTGTGTAGCGTCCTGTGTGCCATGTGTAGTCACTGTTCAGCTCGGCTATGTGTATGGTGAGGTTCTCCTCTGACGAGAAGACATGGTATGCCTTCCCGTCGTCATCGACATAGAGAGTCATATCTCTCGACATCTGCCCTCCCTTGAGGTCGCGTTTCAGGAACAGTCCTTCCTTTATAGCCTTGCGCCATGATGGTGTCCACCAGTCTCCTACCTGCTTCTCGTCGAGGCTCTCGGCGTGCTTTATATCGTCTGCTGAGAACTCGACGGGCCATTTATAGGCATTCACACGTCCAGAGCGCACGAAGCGGTAAGGCCCCTCGGGGCGGTCGCTGACGGCCACTGCGGCGCGGGCGGCACGGTAGCCAAGGTCTTTCAGCTCGAGGTGGAACCACATGACGAACTTCCTCGTCGTGGGGTTGTAGATGACTTTCGGGCGCTCCATGATGCATCCGCGCTCTATCTCACTGCCCTTCTCGTCGCTGACGGCGAGTGCCACACCGCGGTTGCGCCAGCGCTTGAGGTCCTTCGACGAGTAGCATGTGATGCCCACAAGGGCTGAGCTTGTGGTCTCTGACTTGTGCTCGCCAAACCAGTAGTATGTACCTTTATATAATAATATGCCTCCACCGTGGGCATTGATATGCTTGCCGTCGGTGTCAGCGAAGATGCCTCCTGTCTGCACGATATCATCAGCCAGGATGCGTTGGGCTCCTGCTGTCATGCTGACAAAGAGAGCCGCCAGAGTAAGTATTTCTTTAAGCATAAACGTATATAGTTAATGTAGATGAAAGTCGAAGTTATTGTAACAGGTTGTCAACTGATGTCACGGATGGCCCGTATGTCCCGGATATCCGGGCTCTGATGGAGGAAGGACGACATACTGTTCACACTGCAAAATTATCCCATTTAACAGACACAGTGTATAACTAAAAGGTATTTGTTTGTTATAAATAGGTAATTAGCCTGTGAACAATGTTGCGTAATGGAGGTAAAGAACAAGAAAAATGATTCACAACGACATTATGAACGATTTTTTATGATGATATAACGAATATTTATAGCGGGTGGAATTTTTAATAATTAAATTTGCAACAGAAAAAAAACAGGAGGGCACAATAGCCATGTCAAAGGCAAGCCACCCTGGAACAGAAAACAAGAAAGGTTAGTTAGTTTAATATATAGTACCAACATGCATTAATTCTTTGCATACTCAAAAATTCTTCAGTAGGTATTACTTTTTAAGGTGAATGGACAGACAGGATACAATGTCTGTCCATTTTCTGCGTTATAGGGGATAGGACAGACAGCGCCCGGCACGCGACAGCGAGAGATCCAACAGACGGCCGGCACGCCACGCCGTGACCATCAACCGCCCACAACCTCTGTTGAGAGAAGCGGGCAGACGGGACATGACGGGAGCCTCTCCGCATACATATTAATATATATAGCCACCAGCCAGGACACGGGGAAAGCCCTGCCGGACGGCTGAGTGGGAGAAACATACATACACGAATAAAAAAACCAAATATCATCTATGAGACAGACAAAGACATTATTACTGGCATTAATGCTCGCTTTCATGCTTCCGCTATGCGCCTCCGCTGCACAGCAGGGCGGCACATTCACGGCAGGGAAGCAGACATTCCTCCTGAACAGCAAGCCTTTCACGGTGAAGGCGGCCGAGGTTCATTACCCACGCATCCCGCGCCCATACTGGGAGCACCGCATCAGGATGTGCAAGGCGCTCGGCATGAACACGCTCTGCATATACGTCTTCTGGAATATCCATGAGCCGCAGCGCGACGCCTTTGACTTCACTGGCAACAACGACGTGGCGGCATTCTGCCGTCTCGCCCAGAAGCATGGCATGTATGTCATTGTGCGTCCCGGCCCATACGTCTGTGCCGAATGGGAGATGGGCGGCCTGCCATGGTGGCTCCTGAAGAAGAAGGACATCAGGCTGAGGGAGCAGGACCCGTATTTCATGGAGCGTGTCGGGAAGTTCGAGGAGAAGGTGGCTGAGCAGCTGGCACCTCTCTCCATACAGCATGGCGGCCCCATCATCATGGTCCAGGTGGAGAATGAGTACGGCTCATACGGCGAGGACAAGCCCTATGTATCGGCCATCCGCGACATGCTGAGGGCATCGTGGGGCAAGGAGATGACACTCTTCCAGTGTGACTGGGCCTCCAACTTCACCCGCAATGGGCTCGACGATTTGGTATGGACCATGAACTTCGGCACAGGCGCTAACATCGACGAGCAGTTCCGCCGCTTAGGCGAGCTGCGTCCCGACGCCCCGAAGATGTGCTCGGAATTCTGGAGCGGATGGTTCGACAAATGGGGTGCGCGCCACGAGACACGCCCTGCCGACGCCATGGTGGGCGGCATCGACGAGATGCTCTCGAAAGGTATCAGCTTCTCGCTCTATATGACTCACGGCGGCACATCATTCGGACACTGGGCAGGAGCGAACTCTCCTGGCTACCAGCCCGATGTGACATCGTATGACTATGACGCGCCGATAAACGAGTATGGCCACGCTACAGAGAAGTACTGGCTGCTGAGGAAGACTCTCCAGAAATACTCTGACCGCAAGCTCCCCGCTGTCCCCAGCGCCCCTGCCAAGATTATCAGCGTGCCTGAGTTCAGCCTCGACGAGTATATGCCACTGCTTGTCGGCTCTGACACGATGGCCATGAGCGACAGCCCGCTGACATTCGAGGACATGGACATGGGATGGGGCACGATGCTCTACACCACCACCCTGCCTGCAATACACGGGGGTGTGACGCTGACAGCCGATGTGCATGACTACGCCATTATTTACCTCGACGGCCGCCGCATAGGGACGATAGACCGCGTGAGGAACGAGCGCACAGTGGCTCTGCCCGACATAAGCGAGGGTACCCGCCTCGATATCGTCGTAGAGGGTATGGGGCGTATCAACTTCGGACGCGCCATAAAGGACTACAAGGGCATCATAGGCGATGTCACGATAGCCTCCAACCGCGGACTGTGGACACCACGCCAGTGGACATGCTCGACAATCCCTGACAGCTACGAGACAGCCGTTGGAGCCCTCGCAAAGGGCTGCGGGAAGAATGTCCTCGACTCGAAGGCGGGATACTATCGCGGATATTTCAACCTCAGCCGCACAGGCGACACATTCATAAACACAGAGGCTTTCCAGAAAGGCCAGGTGTATGTCAACGGCCACGCCATAGGACGATTCTGGAGCATAGGCCCACAGCAGACGCTTTATGTGCCGGGATGCTGGCTGAAGAAGGGCAGGAACGAGGTCATCGTGCTCGATGTGGTAGGCCCTAAGGGCAAACCGACCGCCTTCTGCCAGGACAAGCCGGAGATAGACAAGCTGAACCTGGAGAAGACTAACAAGCATAACAATCCGGGCGACCGCCCTGACCTGAACTCTTCAAAACCCGCCATTTCATCGACACTGAAGGACGGCAACGGATGGCAGCGCATAGACCTGCCAGCGGCAGCGAAGGGACGCTACATAGCCATCGAGGTGACGGCGAACCACGACGGCAAGCAGCCGACAGCCATAGCGGAGATATACGCGCGCAACGATAAGAACGTGCGTATAGACAGGAACGCATGGGTGGCACGCTACGCCGACAGCGAGCGCGGCAACAGCACCCTCGACAAGATGTTCGACCTCCAGGAGTCGACCTACTGGCAGACAGAGAACAGCGCTGCCCTGCCCCACCTCGTCGTCATTGACATGGGCACGGAGCAGACAGTGACAGCCATAGAGTATCTGCCGCGTGCTGAGCAGGGCGCGCCTCACAGCGCAAAGGATATACGCGTGTTTATATACTGAGCGGCCTGTCTGAATATACTGAACGCTCTGTCTGAATATACTAAACGCCCTGTCTGAGAAGTAAAGACAGACTGACAGAGGGGCATGCCGTGACGGATGGCAGCCTCAAGACATAACAACGAGAGCTACGGCCCGAAGACCGATGAAATGGCGGTTTTCGGGCCATTTTTTGTTTATGATAGCGGCGAGGAGGGGGAATGTGGGCAGGGGAAAGAGAATCAAAGTCAGCTGGCAAGAACAGTCGCTGAGATGGGAAGGATGGATGGAAAAGGGAGAGAGGGGATGAACGAGTTGGAGGAGAGGAAGAGATAAAGAGGGAAACGGGGTTTGGCAAAGAGGAAGACGGGGATTGGATAAGAGAAAGTCGGGGATTGGAAAAGAGGGAGAAGAAGCCGGACAACGTGCTGCTTACAGTCTGAAACAGGAAGGGACAATTTGCTTACAGTTTTGTTGTGTTATCAGCAAAAAGGCAGTAGGTACTGAATGAGCGTGTCATCCGTGTCGTTTGGGCGCGTCATGCAATAGCTCTTGCGGGCCCATCGGTAGGGGTTACGATATGTTACCGAAATACATGGACAGGAATACAAGACAAAAAGAATGAGATTATACGACACCATCTTCAAAAACTTGAATATTGCCGAGGCGTGAAGGAGGAAGACGACACGTGACAGCCCAAGCTTGGTCTCTCCTCTCGCTGCTCAATCCGTTTCTAACGGTCACACCCATCGAGGCTGTGGATATTGTCTTTTATACTATGAAATGTTTTCAAGATAGACTGTGTAGCGAACTTTTGTCCACAGCCAACAATAATCAAAAAACGCTCCCTCTCACACCGTATCGCCATTCAGCAACACGGCATGAGGGGGAGCATCATATCTATACTTCCAGCCGATGAAATGGGCTATTTTTGCATATCTCAGGCTTATACCCGGAGCCTTGGGCACACATCCTGAGCCTTGAGCGCATATCCAGAGCCTTGGGACGGCATATCACCGTCCGAGCCACGCCTCGGGATTGAGCTTCGCTTTGCCACGCCTCAGCTGGAACTGTAGGATATTGTCGCTGCCGACAGTGCCGAGACGCTGGCGTGTGGATACCTTCTGCCCACGCGCGACAGAGGCGCTTGAGAGGTTACAGTAGACCGATATATACTGTCCGTGGCGCACCATGACAAACCATTTGCCGCCGTAACCGTACACAGCGCTGACCTCACCGTCGTATATGGCGCGCGCCGCACATCCTGACGTTCCAAGGATATTTATGCCCTTGTTGTCGAGGTGTATGTTAGGGAGCCCCTCGACGGTGTACTGCCCGTAGTGAGAGACGACCCTGTAGCTGCCTGTTATAGGCATAGGGAGGCGTCCCTTGTTCTGCTCGAATCCGCCAGAGAGCATACGGTCGCTGGCCGACATGCCTGTATTCTGCTCTGCCGCCTTCTTTGTCCTCTCCATCTCTCTCTCTGCTCTCCGCTTGTCCTCGTCAGCCTTCCGCTCAGCCGCTATGCGCTCAGCCTCAGCCTCGCGTGCCCTCTGCTCGGCACGTTCCTTCGCCGCCTTGTCACGTCTCGCTGCCAATGCTGCCGCTGCCTCAGCCTTCGCTTTCTCCTCTGCTGCCTTCGCCTCGGCCACACGGCGTGCGTTCTCCTCAGCCCTGCGCTGTGCCTCGGCCTTCTTGCGTGCCAGCTCCTCGGCAGCCTTCTTGCGCGCTGCCTCGGCCGCCTCTGCCTTCCGCTTGGCCTCTGCCTCAGCCCTCTTCCTTATGCGTTCCACCTCACGCGCTATCTCCTCCTCAATCTTCTGGTTGAGAGCGGCGTCCTTCTTCTTCTGCTCGTCGAGCACGAGCTGTATTGTCTTCTGCTGCTTCTTGAGCTTCGTGACCATCTTCTGCTGCTCGGCCTGTTTTGTCTGGAGCTCCTCCTTGGCCTTCTGTCCCTTGTAGAGGAGATTGTGCTTCTCTCCCTTTACGGCTTTCAGCTGCTCCTGCTTCTCGGCTATCTGCACCTGTTTCTGCTTCACCTGCTCTCCCTGTGCCTTCTGGTAGGCGGCATACTCACGCAGGAACCTTGCGCGCCTGTACATCTGTCTTAGTGACGATGCTGAGAATATGAACATGAGCTGGTCCTGTATGTTGCTATGGCGGTTCATGTAGCGCATGGCCTTGACGTATCGCTGCCGGCGCTGTTTCAGCTGCAGGTCGAGGGTAGCGAGCTGGCTCTCAAGGATGTCTATATTGCCCTGTATGCCCTTTATGTCCCTGTTTATGCTGTCTATGGAGCGGCGGTGGGTCTCTATGTCGCCGCTGATGACCATGAGGTCATTGAGGCGTTTGGTGACATCGGCCTTGTTTCTTCTCAGCTGTGCCTCCTGCGCCTGTATCTTGCGGCGTATGTCGGCCCTCTGCTTCTGCAGGCCCTTTATGGAGGCGTTGGTGGGCTGGGAGGATTTCTTGGTGGTGCGGGTGGTCTTTTTCCTCGCCGTTGTCTGCTTCTTTGCCTTTGTCCTGCCCGTTGTCTTTGAGGCCACGGCCTTCTTCTGTGTGGTCTTCCGTGTCTGGGCTGGGATGCCTATGGATATCAGCACGACGAGGAGTATGGTCAGTATTCTACGCATTGGCTTTATCGTTCTTGTTCTTATGGATGGTCAGGGAGTCTGGTGGGGGTGTCATCTGCCGGCGAAGCTCATGAGCTTTGCCATGAGTGTCTGTGCCGGAACCTCCTTGTACGTTGACTTCACTGTGGTGCGTGTGGCGAAGTCACGGCTTGTGTCAGGCTTGCCTATCTCTATCTTCACGGTGACGCGCTTCCCGTTGCGCATATTTGAGTTTATGAGGTCCTCTATGGCCTTGTCCATCGCGGTGTCGCTCTTCTTCTTGCCGTCGGCGGCGTAGAATTTGTCCCATGCCATGGTCTCTATGCTGCTGAAGGTGATGTTGTTCTTCCTGAGGGCGTCCATATCGTCGTATCTGAGGCGGGTGTATTCCTTAGCCATACGGTTGACTATGAGTATGTCCTCGGGCGTGAACTCTATTATGCCTACCTCTATGAATCCCATGAACGTGAGGTTAAGGCGCATCACCTCGTCGCGCTTCATGCTTATCTTGCCTCCGAGATGGTATGTGTCGCTGTTTATACCCACGGTCAGGTCGAGGTCAGAGACGAACTGCCGCGGGCCGTCAGGGCGTGGTGTCTGTCCGGTCTGTGGCTTTGAGGTGGTCTGTCCGGCGGGTGTCTCCGTGGAGGGTACAGACGTGGTTGTCTGCTCTGCCACTTTCTTCTGTGAGCCACAGGCTGCCAGCATGGCTGCTGCGGCTATGGCGATGGTTATTCTTCTGAGTGTCATTATGCTTTGTTATACATTACCAGGTGGGTTCAACAAGAATCTCCCACCGTAAAAAGTTTATTAATTATGGGTTGATCAAATATGCGCCTTTCCGTTTCCTTCCGGCGCGGCTGATTTATTGAACCCATCTGTATCATCTGGATGGAGCGGGGTGTCATTCCTTGCCTTCGGTCTTCCCGGGAAGGGGCTCTCCCAGCTTCAGGTATATCGATTTCTGATGGTCGGTGATGGTGGTGTTGTCCTCATCGGGATTGAAGTTCTTCACTGCCATGTCTATATATATCCTCGCTTCCTCATATCGTCCCTGGAGATAGAGTATCCAGGCGTATGTGTCGAGATATGTCGAGTTGTTCGGCTCGGCCTTGATGGTCTTCAGACTCATGCTGGCAGCGCGGTCGAGGTCGCCTCCATCCTCCGACAGGTAGTAGGCATAGTTGTTCAGCACGGGGTTCTGTGTGCCGTCTATGCGCAGGCAGTTATCGTATGCCTTGTATGAGTCGGCGTTGCGGCCGACAGTGTGGAGGGCGTCGCCGAGGAGGCCGTAAATCTGCACGGCGAGCTGCTTGTCCTTGTCCTCGTCGACATTATCCGCCGCCTTCTCGAGGACATTGATGCACTCTTTCTCCTGTCCGTCCATGTAATATGCCGTGGCGAGGAGGTATGAGAATGCCCACTCGTCGGGGTTATACTGTAGGGCGGGCTTTGCGAGACGTATCATCTCGGCATAGTCCTTGTTCTCGTTCGCCATGAGGATGAGTGTCGTGCGCGCCTGGACATTCTCAGGGCTGTCGTCGAGGATGCTGACAAGGACGGTCTTCATTGTATCGCGCGGCATGTTCTTCTGCTGCATGTATGCCAGCAGAATCTCCTTTATCGAGGTGTCTGGCTGTGGCTGCTGCAGTATGCGCCTGAAGAGCTGCAGGACCTGTGTGGAGTCGGTCGTGGCCTGCTCGCTGGCGCGGATAAACTGTTTCAGGAGGAATATCTTTGTCTCCTGGCTTGTCTTAGGGCTTACGAGGAGGCGCTCACGCTCGTTGTCGGCGAGAGAGTCGAGGCCCTCAGCGCGGTAATAGTCCATGATGGAGAGCATAGCGTTCTCGTTCTCCGGCTCCTCTTTCAGCACGGCACGGTAGTCAGCGAGCGCCTCACGCTTCTTCCCGAGACCGAGATACCAGTTGCCTCGCATGATGCGGTAGTCAAGGTCGAGAGGGTGGTTGGCGACAAGGGCGTCAAGAGCCTTACGCGCACGGCGCTCATCGCCCATGGCGTTGTATATCTGGAGCTTGGCCATCGTGATGCGCTCGTTGTCCCCCTCCTGGACAGCAATGCGGTCGAGCGTCTGGAGCGAGCGCTCGTTGTCCTTCTGGTACTGGTAGATGGAGAGCAGCAGCTGGAGCATGTCGGTGCGGTCGGGCGATGCGCGGACGATGTCCTCGGCAAGGCTGGCTGCCGCTGCAACATCATTGTTGTCGAGGCGTATGGGCAGCAGGGCCTCCTTGTAGGTCACATTGTCTGGCTGCAGGGCTGCCGCCTTCTCTATCATGGCGACACGCATCGAGTCGTCGCTCTCTGGGCTGTAACACTTTGCAAGATAGAAATATGTCTCCGCCGCGTCAGGCATGATGTCGCGGCAACGCGTGAGCATGACACGTGCCGTATCTCTCCTCCCCGCCGCGAGCTGGGCGACAGCGTTGAGGAAGTGGTACTGGTAGCGGGCAGCCACTGTCGTGGTGTCGACCGTGAGAGTGTCGTCGGCATGGGCCGGCACAGCCGTAAGAAGCCCCGCGGCCACCATGGCGATGGCCACGACACACACAGCCACAGCCTTGCGGGCGGCGGCAAGCAGGGGGCGAAGCGTCATGTTCTGTTCAAAAAAATGTGTCATCTGTAGATTATCTGTGTCGCGTGGGTGTCACCGCATGTCTTCATCTGACACCCGTGTGGCCGTATCCTCCCTCTCCACGCTGTGTCTCGTCGAGTTCCTCGACAAGTCTCAGCTCAACTTTCTCATATCGCGATATTACCATCTGAGCTATGCGCTCGCCATCGTTGACAGTGAAGTCCTCGCTGCCAAGATTGACAAGCACGACACCTATCTCGCCCCTATAGTCGGCGTCGATGGTGCCCGGAGTGTTCAACACTGTTATGCCATGCTTCAGCGCGAGACCTGAGCGGGGCCTCACTTGTGCCTCATAACCCTCTGGAAGGGCTATGTGGATGCCGGTCTTTATGAGGCGGCGCTCAAGCGGACGGAGAACGATAGGGGCGTCGATATTGGCACGGAGGTCCATGCCGGCACTCTGGCTCGTGGCGTAGGCCGGCAGGGGCTGGTGGCCACGGTTGACAATCTTCACTTCTGTCATAGTAGGTCGTGGGATGGCTTGTTGGATTTGTATGGTGGGTTACAGTAACGCCCCTTTGCTGTCAGCAGGGGCTCATCAGCATCTTCAGGAAGATACTCATATGACTTGCAAAAATACTCATTTATATTCAATTAATCGTCATTTTGGTATAAAAAAGTTTGTTTGTTAGAGAATTTTAGTACCTTTGCAGCATGATGAACTGGAACCAACTTATATCGACAAAGCGTCTCGGACAGGAGGCACGACATACCGAGCGCCACGATGAGCGCTCAGAGTTCAAGCGCGACTATGACCGCCTGATATTCTCAGCGCCATTCCGCCGCATGCAGAACAAGACCCAGGTGTTCCCCCTCCCAGGCAGCATCTTCGTCCATAACCGCCTGACACACTCGCTTGAAGTGGCAAGCGTGGGGATGTCGTTAGGCAACGATGTGGCACGCGAGCTGACATCAAGGCATCCGGAACTCCGCGACACACTGATACAGGAGATAGGGACCATAGTCTCCACAGCATGTCTCGCACACGATATGGGCAACCCACCATTCGGCCACTCAGGAGAGAAAGCCATACAGACATTCTTCACCGAGGGGCAGGGACAGTACATCAGGAATCTCGTCAGCGAAGCTCTGTGGAGCGACATGACACACTTTGAGGGCAACGCCAACGCCTTCCGCATACTCTCCCACCGCTTCTGCGGGCGCCGTGAGGGAGGATTCGTCATGACATACTCCACTCTCGCCTCGATAGTCAAGTACCCATGCGAGAGCCGGGCGGCCGGGAAGAAGGGGAAATTCGGATTCTTCAACGACGACAGCCAGACATACATGAAGATTGCAGAGGAATTGGGAATACCACGCATCTCGGCTGACAGTCTCGCATACGCACGCCACCCTCTCGTCTATCTCACTGAGGCAGCCGATGATATATGCTACGAGATAATGGACATAGAGGACGCCCACAAGCTGAAGATACTGTCGTTCGAGGAGACCAGCGCGCTGCTCCTGGGATTCTTCGACAGCAAGACACAGGAGGCCATACGCAAGAGAATAATCGAGGAGGGAATCACTGACAGCAACGAGAAGGTGATATACATGAGGGCGAGGGCCATCGGACTGCTTGAGAGTCTCTGTGTGAGAGTGTTCGTGGAGCATGAGGAGGAAATTCTCTCAGGGACATTCAGCGGAGGGCTGATAGACCATATCGCCGAGCCATCGCTGTCGGCATACCGCCGGTGCCAGAAGGTATCGGGGGAGAGGATATACAACAGCAAGCCCGTCGTCGACATAGAGCTGTCAGGATACAAGATAATGGAGACACTCATGGAGCAGATGACAAAGGCTGTGGTCCACCCCGAGCTGTTCCACTCGCGCCAGCTCCTGCGCCGTGTGTCGTCACAGTATGACATCCACTCCGACGACCTCGGCACACGCCTTCTCGCCGTCATAGACTACGTCTCGGGCATGACTGACATCTACGCCCTTGACATATACCAGAAGATAAACGGCATAAGTCTGCCAATAGTATAAGGCTATGTAACAGGCCGACACACACGGACGGGAAAACCGGGACAACCGCCCAGCAGAGACCATGATGGCGATGATAGCCTGAAGAGGTCTTGCTGGGCGGTTGTCCCGGTTATATATGGAATTATGTGCTTTGCTTTAGGCAACGATATACCTTGCTTTATTGTGCCGTCATCACATATGGATGGAGGGGTTATCACACATATATGGAATGGTTATCATATATGAATACAAGGGCCATCATGCCATGGACGGCGGGTACGTGATGCCTTAAATCACTTCAGCTCAAGGGTCACGATTGACATTGGTGGGAGCTTGACATCGAGAGTGTTCTTCTTTATCTTCGCTCCGTCGAACGGCTTGCGTGTGATGCGCTCGGGGTTGTCAAAGTCGTTGTACTCGCTGACAGACTTCGCTGTCAGTATCTCTCCGCCGACGCTCTTAGCCTTTATTGAGCCGAGGTTGACAGCCACCTGCTGCGCTTTCTCGAGCGATGTGTTGGCTATCGCTATCACTGTTGTGCCAGAGGCGGTCTTAGCCGCTGTCGCTGAGATGAATGGGACAGAGCCGTCTTCCATATTGTGCATCTTTCCACCCTTGACATTGCGTGTCGATGTCTGTATGTCGAGCGGCACGTATGTGGCGTTCTGGAACGGGGTGTACATCTTGAAGACGTGGTATGTCGGTGTGAGCACCATGTGTCCTGTACCCTTTGTGTCGGTGAGTATCATGCTCTGCAGCACGTTGACAATCTGCGCTATGTTGGCCATCCTGACACGGTCGGTATATTTATGGAAGATATTCAGCGAGAGAGCTGCCACCATGGCGTCGCGCATGGTGTTCTGCTGGTAGAGGTGGCCTCGTATTGTCCCGGGCTCCTCGTCCCACCATGTGCCCCACTCGTCGACCATGAGTGCGATGCGCTTCTTTGGGTCTTTCCTGTCCATTATGTCACAGTGGCGCTTTATGACACCCTCTATCTGCAGGCTCTTGCCGAGTGTCAGGTAGTACTCCTCAGGGCTGAAGGCTGTGGCAGAGCCTTTCGAGCCGCCCCATCCCTTCACGGTATAGTAGTGGAGGGAGAGTCCGTCCATGCGGTTCCCGACACGGTCCATGAGCACCTCTGTCCAGTTATAGTCATAGTCGCTGGCACCGCTGGCAATCTTGAAGAGCTTGTGGTCGTCATAGTTACGGCAGTAAGTGGAGTATCTGCGGTAGAGGTCAGAGTAGTATTCCGGGCGCATGTTTCCGCCACATCCCCAGCTCTCGTTGCCCACGCCGATGTATTTGAGGTTCCATGATTTCTCCCTTCCGTTCTTGCGTCGCAGGTTAGCCATAGGTGTGTCGCCGTCCGATGTCATGTACTCCACCCACTTTGCTATTTCCTCCACGGTGCCCGAGCCGACGTTTCCGCTTATATAAGGCTCTGCTCCGATAAGCTCACAGAGGTTCAGGAACTCATGTGTGCCAAACGAGTTGTCCTCTATTGTCCCGCCCCAGTTATTGTTCTGCATCTTAGGGCGCTGGCTCTGCGGGCCTATACCGTCCATCCAGTGATACTCGTCGGCAAAGCATCCGCCAGGCCATCGCAGCACAGGGACCTTGAGGTCCTTGAGCGCATTGAGAACATCAGTGCGGTATCCGTCGGTGTTGGGTATCTGTGACCCTTTGCCGACCCACAAGCCGCCGTAGATACATGTGCCGAGATGCTCGGCAAACTGGCCGTATATCTCGCGAGGGATTATCTGTTTCGCCTCGTCAGAGCGGAGTGTCACTGTCGCGTCCTGTGCCATGACAGGCAGCGCAGAGGCTGAGATGATGAGTGTTGTGAGCAGATTCTTCATAGTTTCTTCTTGGTTTTTTGTTATGTTGATTGTTAGTTAAGCCGTAGGTCGGGGGTGTAAGGATTGATGGCGGGAGAGTACCTGAAGGGGGCTCCACAGGCTGGGAGCAGCGGGGATGGACCCTGGCAGGTTATAGCCCTGCCACAGCCTGCCAGAAGGTGGGGTAAAGTGAGGTGAAGGCAGGGTGAAGGTGAGGTGAAGGCAGGGTGAAGGTGAGGTGAAGGCGGGGCCAGGCAGGGTGAAGGCGGGGTGAAGGTGAGGTGAAGGGGGGGGTGAAGGCGGGGGTGGCGCCAGAGCGGGGAGTGGGGTGTCACTTCTTGTCCTTCTGCTCCCTCATCTTGCGGTCGTAGGCCTCCAGGCGCTTGTATTCTTTCTTTGTCAGGCGCATGAACGAGCCGTGCTGTGGCCCTGTCACACCCTTGATGTCGACAGGGTCGTGGAAGTTCTGCAGGTTCTCGTCGGCCTGGCATATGCGGTAGTGCTTGGGCGAGTCAGAGTATTGTATATAAGCCACACGCCACCCTTTCTCTCCCATTATCTGGAAAGCCGACGATCCCTCACACATCTTCTTGCCCTCAAAGCTGACATAATCGTCCTCTGACGGCTCAGGCCATGGGCCGAGAAGAGTAGGCGCCTTTGTCGAGAAGATGCCTGTCTTGCCGCCCTCTTTCTTGATGAGCATGTGGTAGAGGCCGTCGGACGGGAGGAGGTTTATGTCTGCATCGATAGTGGCATAGCCCCAGTCGAAGAGCAGGCGAGGCTTTGTTATGCGTGTGAAAGAGCGGTCGGCATATGAGTAGTACATGCGGTCATACTTCTCCTCAGGGGTGTTGAGCATGGAGTAGTATATCATGTAACCGCCCTTTGTGCCGTCCTTCCATACATAAGAGGGGTCCCAGAATATCTGTGGAGCCCATACGCGGCGTATTGTGGAGTAGTCCTTGTAGCAGTCGGGCGACTCAGGGTCGCAGAATATTGAAGGGCCTTTGCGAAAGTCGAATGTCACGGACTTCCAGTTCAGGAGGTCGTCACTGCGCAGGAGGTCGATGCCGTAGTTATGCCATTGGCGTGAGCGGCGGACACACATGTCGGTAGTCACCATGACATATCCTTTGCCATTATAGGCGCGTGTGATGTAGGCGTCGCGTGTGCCACCCTCTATCCTTGCATGCTCCCATGGCGAGAAGATAGAGTCGCCACCTATTATGTCCTGATAGTTCAGTCCGTCGCGGCTGATGGCATAGGCGGTCCATTCTCCCTTGTCGCTCATGTGGCAGTAGAGATATCCATAGTTTCCTTTCTGAAGATTCTGCGCGCTGGCTGACAGGCATGACATGACAGTAAGCACCAGCATTAGGGTCTTTTTCATAGGTCGAGGCTTGAAGTTAGGTTGGCCTCCCCACACTGTCCGAGGTGTGGAGACGGCACATTAATTTTGTGCAAATATATTAAAAATATCGGACATACCAACTCAACGAGGGGTATTTTTTTTTGCCATCAAGGTGGTTCCGCATGCAAAATTAGCGGTTTTTCCTTTACGTCATTATAACTTTTAGGTAATTTTCTTGCAATAATAGATAATAACCCTTATTCGCCTGCTGAGCGACGTCGGCAGCATGCCCTGCGCCACCGTCCTGCATGTTACAGCCGCAGAGAGGATGATGTGCCGGGCAGATGTCCGGATAGCCATGTAAACGCGTCTGCCACAGCGCCATCGTCCGTATGGCTGATACACCGCGCGCACCAAGCATCAGGGGCACATATCACACCATGCCTTCACCCTCAGACAACGACACACGACACATCCCTGGGGAGAGCCAAACATACCCTTATGGCACAGCAAAGAATAACAAAAAGCAAGAAATTTTCAAAAAAATATACCATTTTGTTGCATAAATAAAATCATTTATGTACCTTTGCAACCGTTTTCAAGAGTTTTCCTTATTATCATGCCTTACAATATACCCCTGAGACAAGAACACGGCATGAGTATACGACCAATAGAAGCGAGGTCTCGCATATGGCTGGAAAAGCGTCCGCGTCGGCCAGGCGATGGGACTGGCGGATGTCACGAGAACGTCGCCATATAGCCGCTGCAAGACTTCAACCCAATAGAGGAGAGACGGCAAAGCCCGGAAGACTACCGACAACAACCTAACAAGACACAAAACAACCACATATAAAGAAATATAACAGAAGATGAAAGCATCAGAAGTATTAGCAGACCTTAAGCGTCGCTTCCCCAATGAGCCTGAGTATCACCAGGCAGTAGAAGAGGTCCTCGGAACTATCGAGGAGGAATACAACAAGCATCCAGAATTCGAGAAGGTTAACCTCATAGAGCGTCTCTGCATCCCCGACCGCATATACCAGTTCCGTGTCACATGGATGGACGACAAGGGCCAGATACAGACAAATATGGGCTACCGTGTGCAGCACAACAACGCCATCGGCCCATATAAAGGCGGCATCCGCTTCCACAGCTCAGTGAATCTCGGCATCCTGAAGTTCCTCGCTTTCGAGCAGACATTCAAGAACTCCCTGACCACTCTCCCCATGGGCGGCGGCAAAGGCGGCTCAGACTTCTCTCCACGCGGCAAGTCAAACGCTGAGGTCATGCGTTTCTGCCAGGCCTTCATGCTTGAGCTGACACGCCATATCGGTCCGGACACTGATGTCCCTGCTGGCGATATAGGTGTCGGCGGACGTGAGGTAGGCTACATGTTCGGCATGTACAAGAAGCTGACACGTGAGTTCTCTGGCGTGCTGACAGGTAAGGGCCGCGAGTTCGGAGGCTCTCTCATACGTCCGGAGGCAACAGGCTACGGAACAGTATATTTCCTCCGTGCGATGCTCAAGACCAAGGGCGAGACCATCGAGGGCAAGAAGGTGCTCATCTCTGGTGCCGGCAATGTGGCACAGTACGCAGCAGAGAAAGTGCTGCAGCTCGGTGGCATACCGATGACCATGTCTGACTCTGACGGCTATATCTACGACCCAGATGGCATCACACGCGAGAAGCTCGACTGGATCATGCAGCTGAAGAACGAGTACCGCGGACGTATCAGAGAGTACATCGACGAGTATCCTACGGCAAAGTATGTTGAGGGTGCGAAGCCATGGTTCGAGAAGGCAGACATCGCTCTCCCATGCGCCACACAGAACGAGCTCAACGAGGAGGCGGCAAAGGCTCTCGTCGCAAACGGTGTCATAGCTGTCGCTGAGGGCGCCAACATGCCTACCACACCAGAGGCAATCAAGGTGTTCCAGGACGCGAAGATTCTCTACTCTCCAGGCAAGGCGTCAAATGCAGGCGGCGTGTCAGTATCAGGACTGGAGATGACACAGAACTCCGAGCGCCTCTCATGGACAGCAGAGGAGGTCGACGCCAAGCTGCTCTGGATTATGGAGAATATCCACGAGGACTGTGTCAAGTATGGCACAGAGGCCGACGGATATGTCAATTATGTGAAGGGCGCTAACGTTGCGGGCTTCATGAAGGTGGCAAAGGCGATGATGGCACAGGGTGTCGTATAAGACAAGAACCACCCGTCTGCCGTCTGACAGATATACACAAGCACAAACATTCAATATAAGGATTAAAGATTAGGAATTGTCTCTTCGAGGCAGACCGCATGATTCTGGGTGACCAGGGGCATGATGGTCTGCCTTGTTTTTTGGGCTGATGGAAGCGAGAAAGAGGCAGAGAGATACGGGCATGAGAGCAGGAACAAGACGCAGGGAGCTGTGCCAGTGCCAGGCGTCTGACACATCCGGCAGGACCACACGTCAGGGCTGAGGACAAGGACACCGCATCTTGCCGATACGGACAAGGCCGACGTAGCGGGCGGTTTATATAGTAGGCATAAGCTGCAAATGGTCCCGTTTTCTTGTATAAGTCACGGAAAATGTGTAACTTTGCAGCAAAATAACATTTATAATGGCAAACTTTGAAGAATTAGGCATTAACGCCACCCTACGCAGAGCCATCGACGAGTTAGGCTTTGTAATGCCGATGCCGGTGCAGGAAGCCGTCATCCCACAGCTTTTAGCAACACTGTCGGCCAGAGAGAACAGCCGTGAGGCAGCCCCTGACGATACGGACAGCAGCACGGCTCCCACTGACGGGACATCCCAGGAGTGTGGTACGGAGGCACCAGGCACAGAGACGTCCTCTGCCGCCGCGGCCACACCAGACACGACCCCTCACGACATCATCGCCCTGGCACAGACGGGAACAGGCAAGACAGCCGCCTTCGGGCTCCCTCTCCTGCAGGCTCTCGACCTCTCACGCCGTGAGACACAGGCTGTCATCATGTCCCCGACACGTGAGCTGTGCCTCCAGATAAGCGACGACCTCCGCGATTTCGGCAAGTATATGGACGGGCTACGCATCACAGCCGTGTACGGTGGCGCGCCCATCGACTCACAGATACGCCAGCTGCGCAAGGGCACCCACGTCATCGTAGCGACACCAGGGCGCCTTGTCGACCTTACCGAACGTGGTGTGGCTGATATCTCCACCGCAAGCACCATAGTGCTCGACGAGGCCGACGAGATGCTCAACATGGGTTTCTCAGAGAGTATCAACGCCATCTTCGACCAGCTGCCGCCATCGCGCCACACACTGCTCTTCTCGGCCACAATGTCAAAGGAGGTGGAGCGCATAGCACGCCAGTACCTGCACAACCATAAGGAGATTGTTGTCGGCTCGCGCAATGAGGGCGCCGAGAATGTCGACCACACATACTATATGGTCCACGCCAAGGACAAGTATCTTGCCCTGAAGCGCATCGTGGACTATTACCCACGCATCTATGCCATTATATTCTGCCGCACGAAGATAGAGACACAGGAGATAGCCGACAAGCTGATACGCGATGGCTACAACGCCGAGTCGCTCCATGGCGACCTCTCCCAGCCACAGCGTGACCAGACGATGCAGAAATTCCGCCAGCACACCGTGCAGCTGCTCGTGGCGACAGATGTCGCAGCACGCGGTCTGGATGTCAACGACCTCACCCACGTCATAAACTACGGCATGCCCGACGACACAGAGTCATACACCCACCGTTCAGGGCGCACAGGCCGCGCCGGGAAGAAAGGTTCGTCCATAGCCATCATACACAGCCGTGAGCAGAATAAGATACGCGATGTCGAGAAGATAATCCAGAAGAAATTCACACACGGCACACTCCCCTCTCCTACCGAGATATGCAAGAAGCAGCTGTTCCGCGTCATGGACCACATATCAAAGGTCGACGTGGACGATGAGACCATCAATCCGTTCATGGAGGAGATACAGCGCCACTTCCAATATTTCGACAAGGAGGATATCATAAAGAAGATTGTCATGATGGAGTTCGGCAGATTCCTTGAGTATTATGCCGACGAGCCAGACATCGAGGAGCCACAGCCAGGCAAGAAAGGCTCAAGAGACAGCCAGACAGGCCGCCGCAAAGACCGCAACGGACGCGACCGTGGACCTGAGCACCGTGCCGAGAAAGGCTACAAGCGGCTCTTCATAAACCTTGGCAAAGCCGAGGGATTCTATCCTGGGGAGGTGATGCAGTTCATCAACCAGCATGTCTCAGGCCGCGGCAAGGGCGGACAGGCACAGCGTCAGGATGTGGGGCATATCGACCTCATGTCCCACTACTGCTTCATAGAGGTGCCTGAGCGCGACGCAAAGAACGTCATCGCAGCCCTCGACGGCACAACATACCACGGAAGACAAGTAAGATGCAACGCTGAGGGAGACGGTAAGCCAGAGGGGACATTCGACGCTCAGGCAAACAGACGCCGGCGCCGTGACGACGGGAAACCGTTCATGAAGCCAAAGAGACAGCGCAACACACAGCGCGGAGAATTCTCTGCCGACGACTGGCGCGACCTCATGTCGAGGGCACAGACTGAGCTGAAAGGCGACATACCCGACTTCAGCGAGGAGGGATGGGCACGCCGCAAACCACGTAAGAAGAAATAAACCTCACGTCCATCACCCTCTGTAACATGACAGCTCAAGGAGGGGAACATAAACTTAGAGACGATGAAAATAGCTATCTACTGCTCGGCGAATGACAATATCGCCGCAGAATACTACACAGCGACACGCGAGCTTGGAGAGTGGATGGCCCGCAACGGCCACACTCTCGTATGGGGAGGTGGAAGCACTGGCCTCATGGGATGCATCGGCGACAGCGTACACGACAACGGCGGGCAGACCATAGGCATGGTCCCGAGAGCCCTCGAGCATACAAACCGTGTCTCAGAACATATCGACGTCTATTTCCCATGTGACGGACTGGCTGACAGGAAAGAGCTGATGACCGCCCACTCGGATATCGCCATAGCCCTGCCAGGAGGCATAGGGACACTCGACGAGATATTCTCACAGGCCGGAGCGAACACAATAGGATTCCACAAGAAGAAGGTCATCCTGTATAACATAGCCGGATTCTGGGACACCACGATAGTCCTCCTCGACCATCTCCAGGCAGAGAACATGGTGCGTGGCGACTGGCATGACATGATCGCTGTGGCTGAGACAATAGGCGACATAGAGGCCTTGATAGGCTGACAGCCGCCCCGTCACAGTCAGGCCAAGTCTTCCTTCACCACCCCCACAAACGGCAAACAAGAACTGCGAATAAAGAGAATGACATACCATTTTGAGACAACAATGCAGGTGCGCGATTATGAGTGCGACCTGCAGGGCATAGTGAACAACGCCAACTATCTGCACTATGCCGAGCATACGCGACACCTCTTCCTGAAACAGCAGGGTGTCTCTTTCGCCGCTATGCACGAGGGCGGCGAGGACGCTGTCGTGGCACGCATGACTCTCCAGTACAAGACACCGCTGCGCTCAGAGGACACCTTCCGCTCATGCCTAAGGATAAAGAAGGAGGGTGTGAAGTATATCTTCTACCAGGACATCTACCGCATGAGCGACAACAAGCTCTCGTTCCGCGGACAGATAGAGGTCGTGTGCCTTGTCGACGGACGCCTCGCCGAGAGCCCCACATGCGACAAGGCATTCGCCGAATACCTCTCCGAGTGACCATCATCCACCATCCCCATCTGAATCATGCCATGCCCCAGGCCATAACAGCATCACAACGTGGAATATCTCTTAGCATTACAACGCCTCGCCTTCTTCTACCCTGAGCAGGCCATCGAGCTTATCCAGGCAGCAGGCACAGCCTCTGAGGTGTATGCCTCACGCCAGGAGCTCTGCATGTCGCTCCATCTGCCTCCCAGCCTCGCACGTAACATTCTCGGCGACTGGGACACGGCCTTGCGCTGGGCCAGCGAGGAGATGGAATGGTGCGAGCGTAAAAAAATAGGCATCATAGCCTACGGCAGCGACAATTATCCACATAACCTCCTCTCATGCGGCGATGCCCCTCTGGCTCTCTTCTATAGGGGCACAGCTGAGCTGAACAGCCCGCACATAGTGTCTGTCGTAGGCACACGCGACGCCACACCCTACGGCGATGACATGACGCGCAGCCTTGTCTCACGTCTCAGGGAGCTTGTCCCAGACACGCTGGTCGTCAGCGGCCTGGCCTATGGTATCGACGTCACAGCCCACAAGGAAGCCCTGAGGGTTGGGGCGGACACGATAGGTGTCCTCGCACACGGGCTCGACACGATATACCCGGCGGCCCACCGCAGTGTGGCACGCGATATCATATCTCATGGCGGACTGCTCACGGAGTATCCCTCGAAGACACGCGGGGAGAGACAGAAATTCCTCCACCGCAACCGTATTGTAGCCGGCATGGCAGACTGTACAGTGGTGGTAGAGTCGAAGATACATGGCGGGAGCCTCGTCACAGCACGCCAGGCAGGCGAGTATGGGCGCGAGGTGTACGCCTTCCCCGCCCGTGTCGGCGACATCACGTCAGAGGGATGCAACAAGCTCATACGCGACAACAAGGCGAGACTGATAACATCGGCCGACGACCTTGTGAGCCTTATGGGATGGCACACGACAGAGGAGGCAGCTGAACGCAGGGCACAAGGCATAGTGCCATCACTCTTCCCCAACCTCTCGCCTGAGCAGAAGGCAATAGTTGACGCTCTCCGCGACGGTGACCTGCAGCAGAACACTCTCGCCACGAAGATACAGATGCCAATAGGCAAAGTGTCGGCGCTGCTGTTCGAGATGGAGATGGAGGGCATAGTAAAAGCATTCGCCGGAGGAGTGTATCATCTCGTGACAGTGGTTTAGCCACACAAACCAAACAAGGCAGCGACGGCTGACAAACGAAACAGACAAACAATGAAGATAGGAACGATTGACCTTGGCGAGCGGCCACTTCTGCTCGCCCCGATGGAGGATGTGACAGACATTGGATTCCGCCGTCTGTGCCGCGAGCAGGGTGCGGCGATGGTTTACAGCGAGTTTGTGGCAGCAGAGGCTCTTGTGCGCTCTGTCCGCTCGACACTCCAGAAGCTGACGATAGCCGACGACGAGCGGCCCGTAGGGATACAGATATACGGCCGCGACGCCGACGCTGTCGTAGAGGCAGCACGCATCGTGGAGGACCACGCGCACCCTGACGTGATAGACCTCAACTTCGGATGCCCTGTGAAGAAGGTAGCCGGGAAGGGCGCTGGGGCTGGCATGCTGCGCAATATCCCTCTCATGCTCGATATCACCCGCCGTGTCGTAGAGGCTGTAAAGACCCCTGTCACCGCAAAGACACGATTGGGATGGAACAGCGACGAGCTTGTCATAACCACACTCGCCGAGCAACTGCAGGACTGTGGCATACAGGCTCTAACCATACATGGCCGCACAAGGGCACAGATGTACACGGGCGAGGCTGACTGGACGCTGATAGGCGAGGTGAAGCGCAACCCGCGCATACACATACCCATCATTGGCAATGGAGACATAACATCGCTCGGGAAGGCTGACGAGGCCTTCGACAGATATGGCGTAGACGCCGTCATGATAGGCCGCGCGACATTCGGATGCCCATGGTTCTTCAACCGCAACACGCTGTCGCTGGCAGAGCGGATGCACCTGCTCAGGAAACAGCTACAGATAAACATAGAGCGTCTGACAGCCGACGCCGTGAGCCGTAATGACGAGCGTGACATTCAGATGGCAGAGCTGAGAGGCATCCTGCACACACGCCGCCACCTCGCAGCGACGCCATTGTTCAAGGGGATACCTGACTTCCGCCAGACTCGCATAGCGATGCTGAGGGCAAACACCCTCGCCGAACTGAACCCCATCCTCGACGAGGCTGAGCGCAGGGTCATGGAATATGAGGCGGGACTGGTAGCCAAGAGGGAGACAGAAGAGGCATAACACCTTAACCATGCACTGCTGAAAGCATAGCCAAGGACAAACCCCGGCACCCCCAGACAATATACATCAGATACGGAGAGAGGTCTCCTGACAGGAAGGAAAGCAGCAAAAGGCGTAATACCTCACGGCTCTTCTTCCTGTCAGGAGACCTCTTTTTTTTCTTTTATGGATATGGGAAGCGAGGGCCACATGTCATGTTTAATGAGTTTATTCCCACGCCTTCATCTCACACAGACAGCATCCTGCACATCACAACTGGCTAACAGCGTCTCTCAGCTGTGTCAGTGCCTGTTCCAGGACACTACGCTGCGTGCCGACATTCAGGCGCATGAAGCCGTGTCCCGGGCTGCCAGTCGCTACCCTGTCGAAAGCCTCTCCGCCAAAGAATATCTCGCCGTCGTTAAGGGCCAGGCGGGCCTTGTCGACAAAGAGGCTGAGGAGACTGTCGTGGTCAAGCCCCAACTGCCGGCAGTCGAGCCATACTAGGAACGATGCCTGGGGTCTCAGCGGTTTTATCTGCGGGATATTCCGTGAGCAGTAATCTATGACGAAATCGATATTCCCCTCGACATAACGGAGCATCTGCCTGCGCCATTCCTCGCCGTTGCGGAATGCCGCAATGGTCGCTATTGGCGCGAAGAGTGTTGGCTCATTCAGCTCGTTCACCTGGAGCCACGAGTAGAAACGGCGGCGTATGGTGTCGTCAGGGACGATGGCGAACGACGATGTCAGGCCTGCTATGTTGAAGGTCTTTGTGGGCGCCATGAACGTTATGCTGTTGTCCGCGGCCTCCTGGCTGACTGTGGCGAAGGGTGTGTGACGGTTGTCCCACAGGGCCATGTCGCAGTGTATCTCGTCGCTGATGACAATGATGCCATGCTCTGCACAGAAATGTGCGAGGCGGCTGAGAGTCTCTCTGTCCCAGCAGATGCCGGCGGGATTATGTGGATTGCTTATGATGAGCAGGCGCACTCTGCCAGCCGCGTTAGCGTTGAACTCGCCGACAAGAGTCTCCAGTCCGTCGATATCCATATCATAGCTGCCGTCCTCCCTCTCTATGAGTGGATTCTGCAGCAGCTTTCTGCCGTTGCCCTCAGTGGTGAGGCGGAAGGGGTGGTAGACGGGCGGCTGTATGACGACAGCGTCTTCCTTATCGCAGAAGACATTGATGGCGAAGCCTATCCCCCTTACTATTCCCGGTATGAATGTCAGCCACTCGCGCCTCAGCCGCCATGCGTGGTGGTCTCTGACCCAGTCTATTATGCTCGGCCAGAAGTCGGCGGGCTCAACGGTATATCCATAGAGCGAGTGGTCGAGGCGTTGTCTCAGCGCCTCTGTGATGAATGGTGGTGTCTCCCAGTCCATATCTGCCACCCATAGCGGCAGCAGGTCTTTGCGTCCCCATCGTGGCTGTAGCGCCTCGTGCTTGAGGTCTCCACTGCCCGAGCGGTCGACAGGTTTGTCAAAATCGTATATCATGATAGTGCCTGTTTGATGTCGTTGATGATATCCTCGCTGTCCTCAAGGCCGATGCTGAGCCTTATTGTCGTGGGGTAGACATCCATGGCGGCTTTCTCCTGAGGCGAGAAATTGCCGAAGATGGTCGAGTAAGGATGTATGGCGAGGGTCTTGTTGTCGAAGAGGTTTGTCGCCCTCCTGATGAGTCTCAGGGAGTCAAGGAAGTCATAGCATGCCTGCTCGCTGTCGAGGTCGATGGTTATCATGCATCCGCTTGTAGGACCGAATCAAGGCTAAGAGCATGTCCAAGAGCTGAGTCTCGAAGGCGAAGGCAACCAACGTCAAGCTGAGAGCCATTGAGAAAACTCATGGCTCTCAGCTTGGCATCGGTTTCTAACGGTCGCACCCCTTCTGTGGACAGAAGTTCTTTGCTTTATTATTCGCTCTTCCGTTATACTGTATAGCAGGCAAAATAAAGACCACTATATCAAGGTCTTTAGAATATTTACCGGACAGTAGTATTATTTGTGAAGCGCATCATCATTTTGTGAAGCGTATCCAGTCGACATCGAGGAATGCTCCGTCGTTCATCTTCGTCGGGCGGCAGTTGAAGAATCCCACTTTCGCGCCTATCCACTTACCCTCCTTTACGAGGAAAGGCTCTCCGGCGCGCTTGAATGTCTTCCCGTCAAGGCTGTACTCAAACTGTGCGTGAGACTTGATGCTGTTGCCTGTGCCGCTGCTCTTCACCTTCATGCGCACAAGGATATAGTCTGTGGCAAGGCGTGGCTGTGGAATATCGTCGACAGCATACTTCTGGGTGTATGGCTTCTCCAGAGACTTCAGCTCGACAGGTGTCTCCATGATGGTCTCCTCGGCCTTACCGTTGAAGGCGCCACGGCAGACGACATATCTCATGACACAACCTTCCTTCGTCGACACGAGCTTCAGGGCGGCATAGTCCTGGCCCTTCAGTATGAACCCAGCTTCCTCGCCCTTGGCCTTGTTGCCGGGGTTGGGGATGAAGCGTAGGCGTGCCGTGCAGGTGAAATTCTCTGTCGGGAGCTTCTGCAGGAGGGTGTTCTGCATGTCGCTGAGATTGCGGTAGCCCTCGGGCTGCTGCACACCATAGAGGCGCAGGCGCGACTTGGCGGCGTCGCAGAAGTACCAGTAGTGTGAGTAAGGACCCTCAAACTGCCACTGCAGACCTAACTTTGTCGACGAGAACTCGTCGTCCTCGTTGGGCTGGAATACTCCGCTCGACTTCAGGTCTGGCTTCTTCCATACGGAGACAGGGTCGCCACAGCCGTCATTGTCCTTGTCGTCGCCGATGACGAGCCAGTCGTCAACCCAGCGTGCGGGCTGCAGGTGGACAACGCGTCCGTAGGCATGCTTGTCCTGGAAGTGGAGGAACCAGTGCTCGCCCTTCGGTGTGTCTACCCATGCTCCCTGGTGGGGGCCGTTGACCTTCGATTTGCCTTGTGCCATGCCGACATACTCCTCGTATGGGCCGAAGGGGTCCTTAGAGCGCAGTATGACCTGCCATCCGTACTTCACACCTCCTGCCGGAGACATGATGTAGTAGTATCCGTTGCGCTTGTAGAGCTTTGTTCCCTCGATGGTTGGCTGGTCCTCATGTCCGTCGTATATTATCCTCGCGGGGCCTGTCACACGGCTGCCGTCGGGAGAGAGGGGAGCCATGAAGAGGACAGACTTTATCCCCGCACGCGAGCCGGCACAGCCGAAAGAGAGGTATGCCTTGCCGTCGTCGTCCCACAGCGGGCAGCAGTCAATCATTCCCTTGCCCTTCAGCACCCACTCTACAGGGCTCCACTGTCCGCGGGGGTCCTGCGTCTTGGTCATGAAGAGGCCCTGGTCGGGGTCGCCACAGTATATGTAGAACCACCCGTCATGATAGCGGATGGATGGCGCCCAGACATAGTTGCCGTGCTGTATGCGGCGTTTCCAGTCGAGGTCTGTGCCCTTATACTCGGGCAGGACAGGATAGTCTTTGGTCAGAGCCGCACCGATAATCTCCCAGTTGACGAGGTCTGTGCTGTGGAGAATCTGCAGGCCGGGGAAGCAGGCGAAGCTCGACGAGGTCATGTAATAGTCATCCCCGACACGGCAGACATCAGGGTCAGAATAGTCAGCGTCGATAACCGGATTGCGGTATTTCCCTCCGCTGACATTGGGGTTCCATGTCTTTGAGGGTGTCTGGGCGGCAGATGGCGATGGCAAAGCCAGGGCAGCCGCTGCAAGAAGCGTGATAAGGTTCTTTCTAGTCATTAGTTTTTAGATTTATGGTTTTATATCTTTAGATTTATGGTTCTATATCTTTAGATTTATGGTTTTATATACGACATGCTGCCAGATGTAGGGTAAAGGATAGCCGTTGACATGCGCAAAGTTACAAAAAATCCTTGACAAGCCACCAACACCCCACTACTTTTCTATGTGGATAAACATTATTTATTATATAGAAACGAGTAAATTGGAAAAAACTTTGTAATTTTGCACCCGGATATCGCCATTATGCCGTCATCCCACAGCATAGGGACAGCAGCAGCATGGCACAAGGAAACACCACACATCAGAACAAGAACAATATGCTTGAAGTCAAGAACCTGCACGCCTCGATAGGCGGAAAAGAGATACTGAAAGGTATAAACCTCACCATCGGCGATGGCGAGGTGCACGCCATTATGGGCCCTAACGGCTCCGGAAAGTCAACACTGTCGGCTGTCCTCGTCGGCAATCCCCTCTACGAGGTGACAGAGGGTGAGGTATGGTATAACGGGAAGAACCTGCTCGAGATGTCGCCCGAGGACCGCGCACACGAAGGGCTCTTCCTCTCCTTCCAGTATCCCGTGGAGATACCGGGAGTGTCAATGACCAACTTCATGCGTGCCGCCATTAACGAGAAACGCAAGTACCAGGGACTTGAGCCAATGAACGCCAGCGACTTCATGAAGCTCATGAGGGAGAAGAGAAAGGTCGTAGAGCTCGACAACAAGCTCGCGCACCGCTCCGTAAACGAGGGATTCTCAGGAGGAGAGAAGAAACGCAACGAGATATTCCAGATGGCTATGCTCGAGCCGACACTAAGCATTCTCGACGAGACAGACTCCGGACTCGATGTCGACGCCATGAGAATAGTGGCAGAGGGCGTGAACAAACTCCATACAGAGAAGACCTCGACAATCGTCATAACACACTATGAGCGCCTCCTCGACATGATACGTCCGAGCCTCATACATGTGCTCTGGAACGGACGGATAGTGAAGACAGCAGGCCCAGAGCTGGCTAAAGAGATAGAGCAGAGGGGCTATGACTGGATAAAGGCTGAGGCAACAGAGGCCTGACAACACTGACACAAGGAAAACAGGACGGCCGGAACGAGACGCTAAACCCTCACAACGGACAAACAAGAAACGGAAAATGACATCTCCCGAGAAACAATATACTGACCTCTTCACACAATGCCGTGGCATGATAGACAGCCATAGCACAGCCATCATGAACGCACGGAGGGACGACGCGTTCAACACTTTCAAGGAGAAAGGGCTGCCGACACGCAAGTGTGAGGAATATAAATACACGGACATGGCGGCATGGTTCGAGCCAGACCTCGGACTGAACATCAACCGCCTCGATATCCCCGTGAATCCTTATGACGCGTTCAAATGCGACGTGCCCAATCTCTCCACACAGCTCTATTTCGTCGTCAACGACATGTTCTACCACAAGGCGATGCCCAAACCCGCACTGCCCGAGGGGGTCATCGTCAGCTCGCTGAGGGATGTGGCAGAGAGAATGCCACAGATAGTCGACGGATACTACGACCGCCTCGCACACGGGAGCGGCGACAGCATAGCGGCCCTCAACACCATGCTCGCACAGGACGGCCTCGTCATATACATACCCGACAACGTCAGGATGGACCGCACGATACAGGTGGTGAATATCCTCAGGAGCGATGTCGGCATGATGGTCAACCGCCGTGTGCTCATAATTGCCGGACGGAACGCCGAGGCTGACATACTCTTCTGCGACCACAGCGCGGACAACCAGGACTTCCTCACAACACAGGTGGTCGAGATATACTGCAAGGAGAACGCCCACCTGCAAGTCTACGGACTGGAGGAGACTCACCTGAAGAATACTCTCGTATCGAACACATACATAGAGCAGCAGCGCGACTCGCATTTCTCTCACACACTGATGACACTCCACAACGGGCGCACACGGCAGACAACACGCCTCATGTTCAAGGGTGAGGGGGCTGAGTGTAACCTCTATGGAGGAGTGATAGCCGACAAGGAGCAGCATGTCGACAACAATACCGTCATAGACCATGCCGTGGCCCACTGCGACAGCCACGAGACATACAAGTATGTGCTTGACGGGAAAGCCGTCGGAGCGTTCGCCGGAAAGGTGCTCGTAAGACACGGGGCGCAGAAGACAACAAGCGAGGAGACAAACCAGAACCTCATAGCGACAAAGACTGCACGTATGTTCACACAGCCTATGCTGGAGATTTACGCCGACGATGTTAAATGCTCGCACGGCTCGACAATAGGCCAGCTGAACGACAAGGCTCTCTTCTACATGCAGCAGAGGGGCATATCGCTCAGCGAGGCACGCCTCCTCCTGCAGACAGCTTTCATAACAGAGGTGGTAGACAAGATTCCACTTGAGCCTCTCAGAAACCGCCTCCACTACCTCATAGAGAAACGTTTCCGTGGAGAGCTCTCCAAGTGTGAGGGATGCAAACTCTGCAAATGACTCCCGGCCAGGTGGCATGACGGATGACCAAAACGCCTCCATGCCACTGGCATAACCCACAACGCCATGCCCCCGGGAGAGGGGCGAGGGGAAAAAGGCAGGACACCATAGGAGAAGAAACGGGCCGGACAACAGCCCATGCATAACAACAGCAGACCGCCATACCAGAGAGAAAAGGTATGGCGGTCTGCTTGTTTATTGTCATAAAGACAGCCTGTCATGAAGCCCCATGTGGCGGATAGGGACGGCTGGGGGGTCAGACAATGACGTGTTTCTTGTGATAATTCTCGCGGAACTCGGTTGGAGTACACCCCTTACGCTTCTTGAATATGCGGTTGAAGTTGGAGATGTTATTGAATCCGCAGCGGTAGCATATCTCCACAATGGCCATCGTGCTGTCAGCGAGGAGACGCGCGGCATGGCCTAAGCGTACGTCAATGACATACTCTGAGATGCTCTTCGCTGTCCGCAGCTTGAAGAATCGAGAGAACGCGGTAGGTGTCATGGATGCTATCTCGGCAAGGTCCTGCAGGCGTATCTCGTCACGGTAGTTCTGGTCGATGTACTCTTTCACACGCTGCACACGGCGGCTGTCGGTGCTCACGACGGTGTGGGCGAAGGCACTCGACGACAGCATATGGTAGTCAGTGCTTATAGACAGCTCGTACATGAGCTCGTAGAACTTCATGACACTCGCGAATCCTGGCTCCATCTCCACCAGCTCGTTGATGCGGTCGTAGACATGCAATATGGTCTTCATGCCAAAGGCTACGCCCACCTCAGCCCGCTTCATGAGGTCGTTGAGAGAGGCCATATATGTCTTGTTGAGCAGAAGGTCGGGGAAGAGGTCAGTCGTGAAGTGTATCGTTATCTCACGGATATCATTCGATGTACACTCATACTGCTCCCATGTATGCTCCAGGCCGCTACCCATGAGGCACAGGTCATAATTGCCCAGGACCTCTATGTTATCTCCAACAATGCGGCGGTTGCCGCAGCAGTTCTCCACGAAGTTGATTTCAAGGTCCGGGTGCCTGTGCAATGGATATGTATGCTGTTTCTTGTGACGTTCAACAAGATGGTAGCAGTCTTTCTCGGTCAAAGGAGTTATCTCGGATATTACATCACTCATAGTTATTGGGGTTAGTGAAGTTTATATATTAGTTAGTTGCTGATGCAAAGATAAATAAAAATTTTTAAAACAGCAAGAGCAATATCACAAAAAAGTATCATATCGTTATTATTTTTTTACGAACGTATCATTCTATACACTACAAACTGACCGTTAACGGATGCCGACTAACTACCAGAATATAAGCTAAAACATGCGTAACACGCTCATTCATGGCAGTTATTGTGACACATCTTGACAAAAGAGCCCCTATCTGTGTCAATTTGTCTTGTTGTCGTAATCGCGAACATAATTGCCAACAACAATGCTTATTTTACCTTATCCTACTACAAAATGATGTTAAGAAAGTCTGCGGGATTGAGTCTGTTTTCAGACGAAGACCTCACAATGGGCATTTATCGACATGATAATCTCAAGCATCGCGAGCGAGGGATGTGGTCTGCGACTTGGTGTATGCTTGCAGGGAAATGCCTGCCTGACCGGCCGGGAAGTGTTGCAGATGGCAACAGGACTGTCCTGATTACATGTCCACGAGCCATCTGGCAGCCTCCGGCCCCTCATTGAAGAGGAGGTCAAGTATAGACATATTGGGCTGGAACCCCATCTCCTCACTGTAGACTTGGTAGTATGGGCGGGGCGTGAAATCAGCGTCGTAGGGCGCGTTCTTCGGCCTTATATCATACCTCAGGTCGCCTCCCTCGAGAGGAGGGAGATACTCTGACGTCGGGCGGAAGTCGACATCGAGGTCGAGGAGACGGCATACAAGGCGCATGCCCGCCATGTTATAGTCGAGGAGACGCTGCAGACGGACTGGCGAGCCAGGGCCTTCGTCGATATAGAACGGGCGGAAATCGTCGGCATAATACTCGAAGAATGCTGATTCGCCGTAGGCTGTCTGCAATGCCTGCCAGTGGAGATGGCGCCAGTTGCCATGGTCAGAGATGAGGAGCGACGATATATCCGCCCGCGGCTGGATGACAGTATCGCTGGCTGGGGAGGAGCCGGCGGGGATGGAGGCGGGGGCGTGTGTGACAGGGACCGTGAGCGCCTGCGGACCATTGGCTGTGGCTATGTAGCAGCGGTTGCGGTAGGTCTGCTTGACGAACGACTCGCAAGCCTCGATGAAAACAGTCTGCCCTGCACAGCGGCATAGCTTTGAATACCACTGTACAGGGCCGAAATATGTTGTCGAGAGTATCATTATGAGGGTCGGATAGGTTATTGGGCTGGGACGGAGAATGATTGTCTGTGGCGCGATGCCGTATCTGGAGACGTGGCAGGATGTCACATGATGGATGGCGATACAGGACAGCGGGCTACGCGTGGCCTAATGGTTCATCGGGCCGAGCTTCACAATCATATCCTCCACCCATTGTGTCTCGTCGTTGATGAAGGAGTAGGTGGCCTGCCAGACATGCTCGCCCTGCAGTGTGGCGAGCTGCCTTCTGGACTCTACGAGAGCGGCCTTGTAGTCGGCAAGGACACCGAGAGCGTCGGCTGTGCGCCCAATACGGAGCAGCGCGGCAACCTGCGGACGGTAGTGGTCCATACCCGTCGGGCGTCTCACCTTTGCCATCTGCAGCGCGTCGATAGCATCGCTGACAGAGGCTGTGTCGGCATTCAGCGCGAGGAGAGCGTTGGCTCTCACGATATAGTCGTCAGCCGTGGCAACACCGTTCCGTATGTTCTGGTTTGCCATGTCGAGGCTCTGGCTGAACTTCCCTAACTGTATCATGCGCATCGCGGCGCTGCATACAGCGAACGATATCATCTTCTCGTAACGTGTGTCAGTGCGGGCGTATGGCGTTCCGAGTGTCGACAGGCGGTCGGCAAGCTGGACGTCGTTGTATGTCGGGAAGTATGCCGGCTTGCGTCTGTCTGCCTTGTACAGGCGCTGCAGGCGTGAGAGGGCTGTCACAAGTGCATCACGGTCATATCCCGCCGCTGGCAGAATGAGCAGCGCCATGTTATCAGCCTCGCTCTCCTGGGCGTTGTTGTAGCGTATGCCTTGCTCTCTCAGGTAAGACTCGGCGACGGATGCTGATATGATGGATGTGGCCAGGGTGGCGAGTCCCGGTATATAGTCCTCGTTCTTCTCGCTGGCTATTGCCTCGCCTGTAGCGACGGCAGTGGTCGCCAGCGCCGCCCAGAACTCGGCTCGTTTCTGCCGGCGTATTGCTGCATTGACATTCGCCACGCTGTGGTCGAGTATGTAATGTGCAGCCTCCCTTGTGAGTATGGCGGCAAGCTCGTCCTCTGTATGTAGCGTGGCAAGGAGGCCTGTGGTGAGGACAATGGTGCCGTTTGCGAATGTGAAGGCGTTGGGTGTCTCGTCGTTGACAATCTGTATGTTGAGGTCGCCTGTACGTCCGTCTATCAGCTGTCGCGGCTTCACTTTCGCCAGCACGCCATAAATGTAGCTCTCAAGCATAGGGTCGATGAAACGGCGACCGTCGGCATTGAGGCGCATGATGAAGTCCTTGGCGTCGTCGTCAAGCTCCTGGCGCAGCGCGTTCTGATAACCCTTGCGGCCGAGCATGGGGAGGACATTGCTCATGATGGCTGCATCCCATACAGCCTGGACATCACGGCTGTCACATCTCATGACATCGCCGAACTTGCCTTCGACGGGGTGTGGTGTGCTGCTGCCCTCCTCGTAGAAGTTGTAGACCTCTTTCGCCACTGCCATAGAGCTGTTGCCTGACGATGGCAGGAATGTCTCATGGCATACCCTGACGATGTGGACAGGCTCGCCTTTCTTCCACGCCTTGTAGTTCTTGGATGGGGTAAACTGGATGTCAACGTCGTACGATTGTGCGCTGGCTGCGAGCGTCATGGCGGCTGTCATGGCGCAAAGAAGAAGTTTTCTCGCTCTCATAATCCTGAAAATCTTGTCTGCGTATTAGTGTCTCACGCTATTTTCTGTATAGCCTCCGGGACTTTATTATATTCCCGGAGGCTACAAAAGCGCATAGTGTCAGCCTGCATGTATTAGGGTCATGACCGCCAGACGGCGCCAAGAACGCTGTCATGAGCGGCCGCAAGGCCTTGTCGCCTGATGGCGTCACTTTATATTGTCTACCCACGAGAAGAGTCTGTGCCAGCGTATGGCAGCGAACCCATTGTGGTCAGGGTCGGCAGACCACCAGATGAAGAGCGGCTTGCCTACGACGTGGTCCTCTGGCACGAACCCCCAGTATCTGGAGTCGGCTGAGTTATGACGGTTGTCGCCCATCATCCAGTAGTAGTCCATCTTGAAGGTGTAGGTGTCTGTCTGCTTGCCGTTGATGAATATGCGTCCGTCGTCAGTTATCTTCAGGTCATTGCCCTCGTATGTACGTATCGGGCGCTCATAGACAGCGATGTTCCTCATATCAAGCTTTATGCTCTTCCCCTTTGCGGGAATCCATACCGGGCCATAGTTGTCGCGTGTCCATCCTGTCGCTGAGTTGAGAGGGTAGAGGTCGCCTGTCGGCGCGTCGGTGTTGAGCTTTATCGAGACTACGATATCCTTCCGTGAGGCGAGTGTCTTGGCGGCTCTCTTGGTCAGAGGCATGCATCCGACACTGTTCAGCTGTGTCATGTCCTCGTTCGATATGCCGAGCTCCTGCATGAGGTCCTCAGGCATCTGTGCGCGCAGTTTCACATAGTATGTGTACTGGACGTTCTCGGGCTCCTTGTTTGGTTTGCCGTCGAGGTATATGATACGGTCCTTTATCTGCAGCGTCTGGCCGGGGAGACCGACACAACGTTTCACATAGTTCTCCCTGCGGTCAACAGGACGGGTTATGATGTCGCCATACTCATTGGGGTTGGCCATTATGTATCGTTTTCCCGCATTGTAGTATGTGTCGAAGAGTTTGCGCTGCCCGATGGGGTCAAGGCTGTCCATTGTCGCCGGCGCATCGACGAGCTGCTGGCCGAAAGAGTAGGCCATCTGGTAGAAATCGGCAGCCTGCCAGCGCTCTTCTGACACGAGGGTGTCTCCCGCTGGATAGTTGAAGACGACGATATCGTTCAGCTCAACCTTCCCGAGACCTTTCACACGGCGGTAGTCCCACTGTGGCCACTCGATGTATGACTTGCATCCGAGCACGGGGAGGGTATGCTGTGTGAGTGGCATCGTGAGCGGTGTCTGCGGTATGCGTGGACCGTATGAGACCTTCGACACGCAGAGGTAATCGCCTGTCAGGAGCGACTTCTCGAGCGAGGAGGAGGGTATGACATAGTTCTGGAAGAAGAACAGGTTGATGAAGTATACGGCCACGAGGGCGAAGACGAGGGCGTCGACCCACGACATGATGAAGCGTGTGGGGCCCTCAGCGTCTTTCCACCACTGCCAGCGGATTTTCCTGGATATGTAAGCGTCGTAGATGAATGGCACGACTAATAGCCCCCACCATGACTCTACCCAGTAGAGGAAGAGGAGATAGAGCAGCGTGACGACTGTGAACTTCAGCCATTGCAGGCGTTGTGATGTCTTTTCTTTCTTTATCATTGGTTATGATGCTTTGTTTCGTTTCTTGTCTTTGTCCACGGGGTGCCGCGGGGATTGGTGGCCGTGGGGCAATGGTGTCAGAATCTGAACATGTCGTCGATGGTGAGCAGGCCGGTGTTCTTGGCGGTGTACTCTGCGGCGAGGACGGCTCCGAGGGCGAATCCCTTTCTTGAGTGGGCGTCGTGTGTTATGGTTATCTTGTCGGCCTCTGAGTCGTAAACAATGGAGTGGATGCCTGGCACCTCGCCCTCCCTGACGCTGTTTATCGTCAGCTTATGGCTGTCGGCAGGCTCTGGCTGTGCCACGACGGTGCCGTCGGGCTGTGTGAGGGTGCCCATCTGCCAGCCGTCCTTACGGTCGAGGGCGTCGACTATCTGCTCGGCGAGAGTGATGCCAGTCCCTGAGGGATGGTCGAGCTTATGTATGTGGTGGGTCTCTGTCTCCTCAACGTCATACTGTGGGAAAGAGTTCATTATCCTGGCGAGATAACGGTTGACAGCCGAGAATATGGCTACGCCGATGGAGAAGTTTGAGGCCCAGAAGAGTGTCTGCCCCTCTTCCTGGCATGCCTTGCGGACATCATCGCCATGGTCTTTCAGCCATCCTGTTGAGCCTGACACCACTTTCACACCGGCTTTCCAGGCCTTCAGGTAGTTGGCGTAGGCTACATGTGGGGCGGTGAACTCTATGGCGACATCGGCCGAGGCGAATGCCTCTGACTCGAAGTCCTGCTGGTTGTCGATATCTATTATGCTGACTATCTCGTGTCCACGGCTGATGGCTATCTGCTCTATCATGTGGCCCATCTTTCCGTAACCTATAAGGGCTATCTTCATAATGATGCTTTCGTTTTGGGTTTATGTTGGTTTATTCTATTCTCATCTCTGCCATCGGGGCGGGCCGGATGGCTGTGTATCATGCGGCATGTGGCGGCTGTCTTCATATCCACACGCTGCCGCACACAGCGCTGGGGAGTCTCTTCCCGCTGCCTGCTATGTGGCATGTGGCGGCATAGGGCAGGCCTCATCATGCCTGCTTGGTGACACTCCGGGGCACGCTGGGGCATCATCATGCCATGAGGGGATGCGGGGCCTGCGGTGTCAGAAGCTGCTGAGCCATGACTTGAGGTTCATGAGCATCTCCGCATGGAAGGGGAATGATGTGCGCATTCCGCCCCAGTGTCCGCCATAGGGATAGATATGCAGCGATGCCGGCACGTCGTGTCTGTAGCACTCAAAGTAGTAGTTGAATCCGTTGGCAGGCACGACGATGTTGTCGTCGTCAGCGAGAGCTATCCACGCACGTGGTGTCTGACGGGTGACTTGTGTGTCGTTCGAGTACAGCTGCTCCATCTTCTTCTTGGCGTCCTTGCCGAGGAAGTTGTCGTGTGTGTCACGGTGTGTGAAGGCGGGGTCCATGGTTATGACGGGGTAGAAGAGTATCTGGAAGTCGGGCAGCGCGTCGCCCTTGGCGTGTGTCGCTATGGTCGAGGCGAGGTGGCCGCCTGCCGATGAGCCCATGATGCCTACATCCTCGGGGTTGATATTCCAGCGCTTGGCGTTCCTCCTGACCACTCTCATGGCCTGCTCAGCATCCTCAATGGGCACTTTGTAATTGCCATGGGGCAGACGGTAGTGGAGCACTATGGCGGCTATGCCCTGCTGTGTGAAGAATGGCGCCCAGTCTGTGCCCTCACAGTCCATGACGACACAGCAGTATGCGCCACCGGGACAGATGACCACTGCACGGCCTGTCGCACGGCTCTTCTCTGGCAGGAAGACCTGTATATAAGCCTCATCCTTCGGGTCGCCATTGTCGTGAGGCGGCTCAGCTGCCCAGAGGCTGACACGCTGGCCCTTCTTGTCTGCCGCGCGGAGTGACGACGGTATGGCTGCGAGGAGCAGCATGATGAATAGCGTGAGGGTGAGGGTGGGTTTTCTTGACATGGCTTGTTGAGGGTTTGCTGGTTATTGATTAGGTTCATGTGCTATGCTGGGGGGCGACCATGGCATGGCGAATGGTGTTTACAAAATGCAAATATACTATTTTTCCATAATATTCACACGCATACGCATGTATATTTATGATTTGTTATTAATATAAGCATGGATGTTTCGCATGAATTAACAGTGAATCATCTCCGTCGGGGGGAATCCTCAGGGCGGGTTGGGAGAAGCATGGCGCGCTGGAGGACAACCGGTACATGCAGACAGGCTCGCCATAGGGCGTATGATGTGCATGACGATACAGGGGGATACCAAGAAGGAGGAACAGCCATACGCTAACATGTTCGACAAAAGCCACAAACAGACTACACACCGACGGGCCCAGCCACGATGAACAGCCCCATGGGATTTGCCGACAAAAAAGCGGGAATCGGAGAGGGGAATGCGGAGGTTTTCCCATTGGTATTGGATGACTCGCTCATAGGCTATGAATTGAAGGCCAAGAGATACTGAATGGCGGCCTCATTGGTATTGGATGACAGAGCATGCAATTATCCACAGCCCCGAGGGGGTCGCGACGGCATGAGTGACGGCACTAAGCTGAGAGCCTTGTGCTTATTTTTATCCATAGAAGAGGCGCGACTGGTAGAAACCGATGGAGCAGCGAGAGGAGAGACCGAGCTTGCTCTTTATCCACAGTCTCGAAGAGACGCAACCGTTAGAAACCCCACCTGAAGTGAGGGAGGAGGCGAAGCCGACGACTGAACGCAAGGTGGGGTAATAATGGGTCTTTTATGTCAAGCCTCGGAGAGGCGACACACGTCCACTAACATTCGCAA
>OBLI01000180.1_pt1 | contig 69684 bp, 60 predicted proteins | sample 1519701 | NCBI WGS metagenome assembly OBLI01 (sample SAMEA3663005, study PRJEB22513) | pig gut metagenome | biome: pig gut; feature: pig-associated habitat; material: faeces | place: France | collected 2012
TCCAAAGCCTCGAAGAAAAATCAAAACTCCTAAATCCCTATTCCTATCTAAAACAAAAACGCCTTCTAATCGAAAAACGACGCGAACAATTCACTCTCCAAGACTTCTATCAAACAAAGCTCCAACGATTTATCCCCCACACCTATAACCCCCTTGAAACCCCAACCTTCGACGCTGATATCCCCATCTACCCACTCGGCCTCAAGGGCTCTTCGAGTTTGGCGCGAATCCTTTTTCCCGAAGGGCGTCTCCCAATCCCCTCAGACTTAAAAACTGAAAAAGACCAGCGCGCCCTCTCAGCCCAAATTTGGGCTCCTCGCTCCTCTCGCTACTTTGACTTTGAGGACTTGGCGCATCTCCAAGCTTTGGTAAAAGTTTGGGACTCTCTAGAAGAAGGAATTGACTCCTTACCTCTCGAAAGTACGTTGCGCGCGCTCTTCGAAACATTCGAATGGTATAAATCCCTAGCTGACTTGACTCCCCTCGAAGAAGACGTCTTCCAACTGAAAATGGCCCACCAACAAAACCAACCTATCGTCGAATACATCAACAAAAAATACAATAAAACCTATAACTCAAACTATGTCTCCACTATTTTCCACCAAAAAGCCCTCCTAAAAATTTGCGCGACTGCCACAGCCCATCGTGAGCACGCCGAAAATTTATTTTTCCCTGAAAACTTCAAACGTTGTAAGGATTGTGGGAGGACTTTACTTTTGGATACCAAGTACTTTATGAGGAGACAAAGTTCTCGTGATGGATATTCTTGTCGGTGTAAGAAGTGCGACCGGCTATTACGATATAAAAGAGAAGGGCGCGAAGCCCCTCTCAACTAAAGGAGAAAACTATGGATAAAAATAACCGTACAAAAACTTTTATGGAGCTATTAGTAAGCTTGGAAGCCATTGAGTTTGTGGGGCTTTGTAAGTTTTTAGGCGTCAGACTTATTGAAGAAAAAGGCGAGTCCGCGCCAATTACGCCTAATAACGAAGCTCCTCAAAAATCCGAAACCCGTGATTTTTCAGACTTGTTTAGTGATTTGCTCCAAAAATTTTCAAACCTATCTCGGCCTCGTCAGCGCGAACTCATAAAAATCCTCAAAAAAGTCAACAAATAAAAAGGAGGATTAGTAGTAATGCCACTACAACCAAATATACCCAAGCAAAAACGTGCATTCCTCACAAAAGAATGCCCGCGTTGTAAGCAACAACAACTAGAAGAAGACTTCACAAAAACCCACTCGATTTTCTACCCAGATGGAGTACTTCCCATTTGTAATGATTGTATTACTCACTATCTCAAACAGAATGAGTTTAGTTGGCGCGCGGTCGATAAAATCTGCCAATGGGCCGACATCCCCTTTATTGTAAAAGAGTTTGAGAGATTACGGGATTTGAATTCTGATGATACTGTTTGGGGCGTTTATGCAAAAGTCTTTGCAACAGAAGAATATAAGAATTTGGGATGGGATAGCTATAACTCCCAATATCTCGAACTCAAAAAAGTTGGACTCATTGAAGATGAGATTCCATTGGTAAAGGAGAAACATTTTGAGGAGTTGCGCCGACGCTGGGGAGGCAACTACGACGATGATGAACTTTATTATTTAGAAGACCTCTATAAAGGTTTGCTCCTTTCTCAGAACGTATCTGGCGCGCTAGCTATTGACCAAGCTCAAAAACTTTGTAAGCTTTCGTTAGAGATAGATAAACGAATCCGCGCTGGCGACAAAGACGTCGACAAATTCCTCTCATCTTATGATAAGATTGTGAAGACAGCGGACTTTACTCCTAAGTCAGTCAAAAATGCAACTGACTTTGATAGTATTGGAGAGTTGATGTTCTGGCTCGAAAAGCGCGGACATCAAAATAAATTCTATGACAATACTACTAGAGATGTTATTGATGAAACTTTGAAAAATATTGAAGCTTGGAATCAGCGTTTATATATAAACGAAGGTGGCCTCGGAGACGAGGTAACAGCACGACTTCAAGCGCTTCAGAATGTTGCTCAAACAGATAATTTTTATGACCTCCAAGCAGATAACTTTGATGCGGACGTCTATGAGGCTGAAGCTTTCAAAGAGGATGAAAGTGAGGAGTTTGATGCAGGAGGAACGCTCTAATGGCTGTAATTACTTTGCGCGACCCCACTTCAATTTATAACTCCCAAAATCGTCTTTTTAGAGAGGGGGTCGAATTAGAAAAAGGAGTTGTTATAACTGAGGATTTTTTAGAGCGAAATGAGAAGTTTTTGGAAGAACAACTTCAACTTTATACTGTTTACCCCGACTGTTACCTAGACACTATAAAACCTATTGACTCCCAATTTGACCTGTTTCCTTATCAGCGCTTATTTCTGCGCGCGCTCATGCGTTATAATCAAATCTATATTACCGCAACTCGCGCTGCCTCAAAGTCGTTCCTAAGTGTTCTTGGACTCTATCTTCAATGCGTCTTTATTCCCAATCATAAATGCTCAATAGTCGCGCCCGTCAAAACCCAAGGCGTTAAGATTATGCGCCAAAAGGTAGAAGAAATTTTAAAGATATGGCCTTTACTTGAAAAAGAGCTTGAAGTTTTCATGGGAAAGCCCCACATGAACTTTTCAAAAGATGTGGCTGAGCTCTACTTCAAGAATGGTTCCAAATTTACTTGCGAGGGCGCTACGGACTCATCACGTGGTCTCAGACTTCACTCAACATTCCTCGACGAGGTACGTGATGCTGATGGAGATATTATTTCCGAAGTTATACTTCCTCAGCTAAATGTTTCTCGACGTGACGCTAATGGTTTAGTAAATCCTTATGAAGTTTGTAACCAACAAGTTATCGCCGGAACTTCCGCGGGCATGAAGTCCTCCTATGCTTATTCACTTCTAATAGAAACAATGATACAAGCAATAATTGACCCAAAAAGAGCTTTTGTTATGGGTCTAGACTATCGTATTCCTGCCCAGCATGGATTAGTTGATAAGAAACACGTTGAGAAATTAAGGATGTCTTCAGCCTACAACGAAATGACATTTGCATCAGAGTTTATGGGAACTTGGGCTGGAGGAAGTGAAGAGTCTTGGTTTGATTTTGAGAAACTTTCTAAGTATCGGACAAAGAAAAATCCAGAATTTACTCAGAAATTTAGAAACCAGCAGAATTGTTTCTACTTTATCAGTGTAGACGTAGGACGCTTACAAGACTCAACAATTGCTTGTATCTTTCGAGTAAACATCAAGAATGACAAATATTACTCAACTCTCGTCAATATTGAGGTTCTTGGAAGACAAGCAGAAACAAAAACCTTTACACAACAAGCAATTGATTTGAAACTTTTGATTGAGAGATATAATCCTCGAGAAGTTTTGATTGACTGCAATGGTTTAGGTTTAGGCCTCGCAGATGAGATGATAAAAACTCATACAGATGCGCGAGGTCGTGAGCTTCCTGCATACGGCTTTTTCAATAACGATGATTACAAAAAAATTCAACCTAAAGATTCTATTCCTATTTTATATTCTATGAAAGCTAATGGGCCTTTGAAATCAAAAATCAATGGAAATGCTTATTCTCGTTTGAATGGTGGATTGGTTCGGTTTTTGATTAGTGAGCAAGAAGCGCGCAATGCTCTTCTTGGGACAAAGCTTGGTCAAAAAATGACAATGCGCGAGCGAGTCCAGCGATTACTTCCCCATGAACAAACAACAAAGCTTTTTGAAGAGATGGGAAATTTACGCGTTAAAAATGTAGGTATGGATATTGTCCTTGAAGCAATAAACAAGCGTTTTCATGACGACCGCTATTATGCTTTTGCTTATGGTTTATGGCGTATCAAAGAGATTGAAGAGGCTCAAATGAAAAAACAACGAAGACGGGGCGCTGGAAAACGCAACCTAATATTCTTTACGGGAGGGGCATAATTTGGAACAACAAAATACCGAGTTCAAAAGAAATTTTGACCTTGCCTCCTTTAAAAGAGCATCAAGCGGAATGGTTTCCAAAAATGACGAAATTTATGGAGACTACGATTATCTCTCTTGGCGCTCTCGGTCCCGCACTCTAAAAGATTACAAACCTGAAGAAATTGATAATATTATAAATTCGGGTTCTTTATCAGAACAAAGAGAACTTTCAAGGAATTATTTTCTAAAAGACGGCCTATATCGTGCCATTATTCTCTACTATGCTAATCTTATAAAGTGCGCGAACCTTTTAATTCCAAAAGTAAGTTTTGGGAAAAAGCTTTCTGACAAGACTACTCAGAAAAGATACTATAAAGCTTTGGATTATTTAGATGAAATAAACCCTCCAATTTTATATAATAAAATTGCGACACGAGCCCTCACCGATGGCGCGTATTATGGACTAATTTCATCTTTGGACAAGGAGTCTTTTGTCTTGATTGACCTACCGGCCTCTTACTGTCAATCTAGATTTAGAGACATTTATGGTAGAGATATTATTGAATTCAATGTCAATTATTTTGACCATTTTACCGATGAAGATACTCGAAATCAAGTTCTAGAGATTTATCCCAAAGAAGTTATAAGTTTTTATCGTCGATATCAAAAAGGTAAAACTAAAACTTCTTGGATAAAATTATCTACTGATAGTACTCTTTACTTTAGTATTCTTGAAGAGGGAAATCCGACTTTCTTGAATGTCATTCCTGCTACAATTCAGTATGATGAAGCAGTAGATACTGAAAGAGAAAGAGATTTGGAAGAAATTCGTAAGATTCTCATTCAGAAGATACCTCACTTACAGGATGGGGCACTTCTTTTTGAGCCAGATGAGGCTCTCGAAATGCACACTGGTGCTGTGGGCATGATGAAAGGAAATAAAAATCTTTCTGTTTTAACTACTTACGCTGATGTAGATAGTATTGTCTCAAAAACTTCATCTGATGCTGTTTCAAACAATTTAGAGAAGATGCTTCAAAATGTTTATGCTGAAGCCGGCGTCAGTGGCCAACTCTTCGCGCCAACGGGTTCTCAAGCATTATCTACTTCTATCCTAAATGATATAAGCTTTATGATGCCAATTACTAATAAAATTTCAAAATTTATTAGTGAGCTTCTAACCCAACTTTTTGGAAATTCTAATATAAAATTTACTTATAAAATTCTACCGGTTTCTATTTATAACCAAAGTGATTATCTAACTGATGCTTTTAAGTTAGCTCAAAGTGGATATAGTTTCTTCTTACCAGGAGCTGTTATGGACCTAAATCAACGAGAACTTCTAAGTATGAAGGAACTTGAGAATGAGGTAGAAAAACTTCAAGAGAAGTTAGTGCCTCTAAATTCAGCTTATACTCAAAGTGGAGCTTCTGGAGACCCTGGACGTCCAGAAATGAAAACAGAAGAAAAAGCACAAACTACTATTGAACAAGAAGCATCAACAGACAAACAAGGAGGCTTAAATATAGATGAATAAATTTGAGTTTCCAGTCGCTGTTTATGGCAATATAGAAAAATATAATGATGTATTGTCTAAGGCGCGGTGCCGAATTTTCTATAAATATGGTAATAGAAACGGTACTTATATAACGGATGAGTTTGCGGAAAAACTTCTAGAAACTCTTCCTTATGCGCCGGTCAAAGGCATCTATGAATATGATGACTACACCGACCACGGAAGCCGAAGAAGCGAGGGAAGAATTTATGGAATTGTTCCCGAAAATCCCAATATCAGCTGGGAACCTCATCTTGATGAAGACGGAGTAGAAAGAACCTATGCCTGTGCAGACGTTCTAATTTTTACCGCACTTTATGCTGAGGCTGGGGACATCGTAGGAAAATCTCAATCAATGGAACTTTATGAGCCGTCTCTGAAATATCATCAGGCGATTTATGATGGACAAAAGTTCATTGTGTTTGATGAAGGATGTTTCTTAGGTCTCCAAGTTTTAGGAGATGATGTCGAGCCTTGCTTTGAGGGCGCGAGCTTCTTCGAACTTCAAACTAGTATTGATAAAGTTATAAAGAAGATTCAAGAAATTGAAGCTATTTATACTAAAAATGGAGGAACAGAGACGATGGAAATAAATTTCAAACTTTCCGACAGCCAAAAGCACGATGCTCTTTGGTCTCTCTTGAACACCGAGTATAATGAGGAAGGAAACTGGACAGTTAGCTATGCTATTTGTGAAGTTTTTGATGACTATGCTCTAGTTTATAATTATGAAAATGGTAGCTATGAGCGAGTTCATTATACAAAGAATGATGAGACTGATAGTGTTGAGCTAGGTGAACGTACCCAAGTTTATATTATTGATGTAACCGAAAATGAAAAGCAAACTGTTGATACCTTGCGTCAACTAAATGGTGGTACATATGAACTTGTAAATGAGGATTTGGCAAATGCTCAAACTCTAAAAGAAGAAAATTCTAATTTTAGTTCCAAAATTGAAGAACTAAATGGTGAGATTTCCACTTTACAAGCAGAGAAGGCTGGTATTGAGGCTCAATATACTGAGGCTCAGGCCCAGATCCAAACACTAACAGAAGAAAACAGTTCTCTAAATGAGTATAAAGCTCAGATTGAAAAAGAGCAGAAAGATGCTGTATTCGCTGAGTATGAAGGACATCTAAGTGAAGAAATTCTAAATACTTATCGCGAAAATAGCGCTAACTATTCTGTATCTGATTTGGATAAAGAGTTGGCCTACGAGTTGAAGAAAACTGGTTTTTCTGCTTTTTCTAAAAATGACCGTCAAGGTCTAATTCCTAAGGACGTGCCTCTACAAGGTCTAGATGCCGTCTTAGCTAAATATGTTAAGTAATTGGAGGAAATAAAATGGCTACAAAAAGACTAGTAATTAGTGGCTATGGTCAAGTTGAGCTAAATAATGTTGCCTTCCGCCGTGATGGTCGTATTGAGGCTCAGTGCGCTCCTAATGCCACCGATTTTAAATCCATTCCTGTAGAGAACGGTATGCTTTTAGCTGTTGATGACGCTAATCGCTGTGTAAAACTACCTGTTGATGGTTCTCTACCCATCGCTCTAGTTTATTCTACTGAGCATATCTATGATGAACGCACTCCTGGTCTAAAGAACTTCAAGCTAAATGGTTCTGACGACTTCTTCCCTCGTCTAGGTTATCTATCTGTTGGTGATAAGTATCGTACCAACTGTGTTTGCTATGATGATGGCGAGTTCACATCAGAAGAACAACTGATTACTGCCCTAAAGGCTTGTGCTACCACTCCTGTATATGGTATGGCTGATGCTTCTGGTGCTACTAAGCTATCTGCTACTGCTGGTACTTTTGGCCCCAAGCTAAAGGTTGTTGCTTTTGATACTATGCCCGATGGACAAAAGGGTATCAAATTCCAAGTGCTAGCTGACTAATAAAAGGAGGGTAAATTATAATGACTATTAAAGAGCTACAAGAAATTGCCCTTCATTGCGCTAAGGGTACTGTTCCTGCCACCTATGCTAATCAGAATGTAGATATGGATTCTGCTTTCCTAGATGGTCTAAAGGAGCTAGCTGGTTCCGTAAACCAGTTTATGAAGAATCGTTATGACATTTATGATATCGTAATTAAGACCGCTGATGAGGTTATGCCTAAGAAGGTAATTGATGCTATCGGTATGTTCGCTGAGGTTCAGTCTGTTCCTCAAGGTCAAAAAGCTATCTTCAAGCGTCGTCTAGGTAAGATGCGCGCTAAGAAGTTCCTAACCCAGGTTGGCCTATCTGGTGTCTATGAGACCTTCCGTCTAGATAGTGACACCTTTGAGCTAGCTGGCCACGCCGTCGGCGGAGGCGCCACCATCGACTTTGAGCGTATGCTAGATGGTGCTGAAACCATGGCTGAGGTTATGCAGGTTCTAACTGATGGTCTAACTGACGCTGTATTTTATGAGGTTCATAAGGCTCTTCGCGCTGCCGTAAATGCTTCTGCTCGTCCTGATGCTAATAAGGTAGTTTCTAACACCTTTGAGACTGATAAGATGGTAAAGCTAATCAATACTGTTCGTGCTTATGGCAACGGTGTTGTAATTTTTGCCCCTCCTGAGTTTGTAGGTGCTATGGGTGCTGACGCCATTGTAAATGGTATTGATAATATTACTAATGGTATTTATCATCCCCAAGATATTGATGCTATTCATAATACTGGTTATATCAATATCTTCCGTGGAGCTCCCGTTGTTCAGATTCCTCAATCTTTCATTGATGAATCCAACACCAAGACTTGGATTGACCCTCAGCTAGCTTATGTTCTACCCACTGGTGGAGAAAAGGTAGTAAAGGTTGTTCTAGAAGGCAACACTCAAATCAATGACTTCAAGAATCGTGATAATTCTCTAGAAGTTTATGCTTATAAAAAGATGGGTTGCGCTATTCTAGCTCATCATAATTGGGGTATCTATCAGAATACGGGGATTACCCAGACTTTTGAGAATCCTTACGGTTTCTAATTCTCTTCGAGGGAGGGACAAACTCCCTCCCTCGATTTATATATAAAAATTTTTAGGAGTAAAAGGAGTATTTAAAATGGAGAAGATTAGAGTAATTAGTAAGCATCAAGGTCCCATTAGCGTGAACATTCCTGACTTGCGTTTCAAGCGCGAATGGCCCAATAAGGGTGCCAGTATTCCTATCGAAAGAGAGACTCTGGAAGAAATGATGTATGATAATGGCTTCAAGTATATGATTGATACTGGGATGCTTTATATTGAAGACTTAGAGGTAAAAAAGGAACTAGGCCTTGAACCCGAAGATGCTACCGAACCTGTTAATATTATTGTTTTGAGCGATAATGATATGAAGCGGATGATGACTGCTATGCCACAGTTTGAGTTTGATGCTAAGCTAAAGACTTTAAATTATGAACAGATGTTGGCTCTTGCCGATTTCGCTATCAAGAATGAACTAGGAGATTTCGGTAAGTGTGATGCTATAAAGAAGGCCTGTGGGAAAGATATTCTAACTGCTATTAAGTTGAATAGAGAGGATAAGGAGGGCTAATAATGGGAACCCCCTTAGAGAAAGTTTATTCTGCCTTCTTGTCTAAAATGCTAGAAGATGAATGGTTAAACTGGACACAGGAAGAAGTAGAAGAGGACTTACTAACTATCTTAGACGGCGCGCTACCTTGGTTCAAGTTCCCGCGCAAGTCTCTCGAGCATGATGAGCAGTACTTTTTTGAAGAATTGGATAATGAAGAAATCCAAATTATTGCCTGCTATATGAAATGTGAATGGTTGAATCGAACTATTCTAACTTGGGAAAATGTAAAGCCTTTATATGAGGAAAGAGATTTCTCCCAAGCTAATCTTATTGGTAAATTTACTGAACTTCTAAGAAAGGAAGAAGCTAAAGTTCACCGTTTAGAAGGGGTTTACTATCGCGCTCCAAAGCGCAAGCCATTTTCATATAGACTACTTGCGGAGCAGTATCAGGATGTCTGATTTTACTGAAGGATATAGTAATAAATTGAAAAATAAACTTTTTGGACTTTTATGTGAGTTTGAAAAGAAAGGTGAGTGGGAGAAGTTTCTGGACAGTATTCTAACAGAATTATTAGGAATTCCAGAAACTTCTCGAACTATCAATTACTATATTCTGTATTATAAGATTTCTTCATTACGTTACCTAAGATATGATTATTTTCGTAGTACAGTTTTTAGCTGTATGACTTTATTAGGAAAATCAGATGAGTTATTTTGACATATATGAAAAGCGCTTATGCCGGTACGGACTAGATTACCAATCCCGTATCCAAGGTAAGCGTGAACAGAATTTTGACCTTTATCTTCAAAAAAGTATTTATCGAGTAGATTTTGAATATAATGATGAGTATATAAGTGGAAGTTTTGAGCGATACAAACAGGACGATAGCAAAACTCTTCATTATTTGCTCGTAAAAATTGATGTTGAGTTCGCGCCAGGTACAATTTTGATGATACCGGATAAAAATGATGAACTCAAGCCTTGGATGGTTTACTATCTTGAGGAGATAAAAGCTAGTGGTTATAATCGCTATGTAATGCTTCGTATGACGCATTATCTAATTTGGCATTCTCGTGATAGTTCTGAACAAGAAAGTTGGGCATATATGTTTGGCCAAGAGAATAATATGCTTAGAGATGAAATTAAATCTCGTAGCCGTATGGATACTATTTATACCGAGAACCTCAAAGAAAGTTTCTTTGTTATGCCTTTGACGCAGTATCTAAAAAAAGATGATTATTTTATTATAGGTGAAGAACCGTATCGAGAATTCTATCGAGTAACTGGTTATGATATTCAATCCTCACCTGGTATAGAATATGTAACTGTTGACCCAATTTATGAGTTTGATTTGACGCCTCCCCCTAAAAAGGAGGAAGACGATAACGAAGAAGATTACTTCTGGCTACAAGGAGGAAATGCTGATGGTAAGAAACCTTGAAGAGCTAGGACCTTTTCTTCAGAAAATAATGGTTAGATTAACAACTAATCAAAATTTACTAAAGTTATTGTACTATAGTGATAAGGCTCCTTTGGAGAAAAAAGACCTTACACAAGACCAAATTATAAATGAAGTTTTTGATAAACTTATAAAAATAGTCCCAAGAATGGGACCGAAAGAAGATGCGAAAAGTCTTATTTCATTACGAGTCGTTGATGGCGCTCGTCTTTCTTCCAATATTGAATTTCAAAGAATAGTTTTGGCTATTGAGATTTTTGTTCCTTTAACTCAATGGAAGATGAAAGGTACAAATCTCCGCCCATTTAGTATAATGGGTGAAATTCAAAAAAGTCTAAATGGAAAAGTTATTGATGGAATAGGAAAACTTCTGGGTGGAGACTTTGAGATAAATTTCCTAACTGATGAAATGTCCTGTTATGAAATGACTTTTGACTTGACTGCTTATGATTGATTGTCATTTTGTGATAAATGAACCGGCGAATTTTCAAAATATTTGTAAAGTCTATTCTCCTACTATTCGCCAGGTTATTACAGAAGAGAATTTTTTAGTTTATCGAAAACTTTTAACCCTATCCCAAGAAGAAATTGAAGATGAGTACATGGAGAAAGAAATGGAATTATCAAATGTTCTAACTCCATTAGAGTACCTTTTGAATTCTTCTTTTAATAATAAACAAGTAGAAGCTCTTTCTATCAAAGCTTTTGAGTTTTTTATTCACGAACCAGTTTCTTTCATTTATGAAGAAAAAAAGATTTTAGTTGGAGATTTGAAAAAAGTCTTAGAGAGCGCGCAGTCATTAGATGATTTGCGCTTTTTGACCAGTGAAAATTTTTTTGACTTTCAAAATCTTATCAGAAATAGTGTTGGAGAAGACAGTATTGACCCTCCTAATCCTAATGAGCATCCAAAGATAAAAAAGATGAAGGCAAAAGCGCGGTATCGTGATAAAGTAAAAGCAAAAAAAGAAGGACTAACACTTGATACTTTACTCATTTCAATTTGTTGTATGGGTATTGGAATTACTCCACTTACAATTGGAGAGTTGAGTTATGCTACTTTTTCTAAGTTGATAGGCGTATATCAAGAAAAGGAAAAATATGAAGTTGATATAAGAAGCTTATTAGCTGGAGCGAGTAGTAAAGATGTAAAACCAAAATATTGGATACATAATTCTGATAAAAAATAGGAGGAAATAAAATATGGCTTCTATCCTAGATAGATATGGTATCAAGGAAGTTTGCGATTTTACCTTTTATAAGATTGTAAAAAATGAAGATGGAAGCATTGGACATGGTGCTCCCGTTCTATATCTTGATACTCTAAAAGTCTCTACTACTGAGCAGACTGCTGAAAATACTTCTGCTCGTGGTGGCAAGGGTAACCCCGAACTAATTACTTGGGACTATGGCAAGGAAATCACTGTAACTCTAGAAGATGCTTTGTTCTCTGCTAAGTCTATGGCTATCATGTTTGGTTCTGTAGATAAAGATGGTGACCCTGTAATTGGTACTACTAATAAGTCTATTCTTAAGACTGTTCCTAAGTCTATGGTTTCTGGAGCAGTAGCAGGTGATTCTCAAGGTCAATATACTTGTAAGGTAAAGATTCGTAACGAAGATATCTCTATGAGCAATGTTTCTGTATATAATGCTGATGGTACTGATGGGACAACAACTGAGTACGCTTATGTGACTGGTACGATCACTGCTTCTGATGTAGCTGAAATTACTATTTCCGCTGAAACCTTCCCTGGTACTTATTATTGCACTGGTGACACCTATGCTCGTAGTGAAGATACTGGTGAAGATGAGTTCTTCCAACTAGTAATTCCTAAGGCAAAGGTAACTTCTGAGAATACTCTAACCATGGAAGCCGAGGGCGATCCCTCTACTTTCAGCATGAACCTAAGGGTTCTACGTCCTGCCGATGGCAACATGATGAAACTTATTAAGTATTCTTTAACCGAATAATTGAATAAATCGAAACGGAGGAGGGAGGACCTTCTCCGTTTTCTTTTTAGGAGGAAATATGAACGAGTTTTCTTTCAAAGAATTGGAACAGTGTTATCTAAAAGCTACTTATCCAATAGAGATTGGGAATAGAACCATTGAAACAAAAGAAATCCTTGCAAAATTTGATAAAATTCAAATTGCTGGCCTTGATGAAATAAAACGATGGGTCAGCGCTAATGGCGGATTTGATAACCGGCCCCATGTCTTTTGGGAAACTACGAAAGAAATTGACCTAAGTTTTTCTCAAGGCGTATTCTCAAAAGACCAGTTCGCGCTTATAACGAATTCTAAGCTTTTTGAAATTGAGGAAGATAAACCAGTTTTAGTAACTAAAATGGAAACTTTAGAAAGTGATGAAGAGAACAAAATTCATTTGAAGGAAAATCCAGTAGATTTATTTATTTATGAAAAAGAAACTGGAAAGAAAATTTTACCTCTATCTAAAGAAGAAAAAGTTATAGAAATTAGCGAGCCTTATAAAGAAGTTATAGTATCTTATACTTATAACTACATAGGAGGCGCGAAGGTCGTAAAAGTTGGTAATAGACTTTTCAATGGTTTTGTTGAATTGGAAGGTAGAACAAGAGTAAAGGATGATACTACTGGTCAGGTAGTTACGGGACTTATAAAAATCCCAAAGCTAAAATTGATGACTGGCTTATCTATAAGGCTGGGCGCGCAAGCTACACCTGTCGTAGCCAATTTCAATGGAATTGGCGTTCCAGTGGGGTCAAGAGGAAATTCATATGTTAGTGAGTTTTACTTTTTGAACAATGATATAGATAGTGATTTCTAACTGTAGTCAGCATTAGTTTTTAGCTAATGCTGATTATTTTTTAGGAGGAAAAGGAATGGCGGATAAGAAAATTAGAATATCTCTTGATATTAATGCTGAACTTGGAAAAGTCCAATCAAAAGTATCTCAGTTGCAACAGCAATTGAATAAAATACAATTGACTGGACTAAGCGGACAAGCTCTAGTTTCAGATTTTGATAATATACAAAATAGAATAAAAAAACTTCAAGAATTAGCTGAGAGGCCACTCACTGTAAAATCTGATTTTACCAAAATAGAAAAAGAGACTTCCTCAATTCAGATAGCAGTGGAAAGGCTCTTCAAAGAAATTGAACAATTACAAGTTAGCTCAAACAAAAAAAAGTTGGAACTCCTACCAAATGACCAAAAGCAAAAAATAGATAAAGCAAATTCAGCTTTAAGTGCATATGAAAAAACTGTTGCTAAAACAATTAATAAAACAAATGAACTCAAAAAGGCTGAAAAAGATTTGTCTAATATTCAAAAAGAATTATCCAAAGAACAAAAAAAGAGTTTGACCTCACAATCAGTAATAGAGACTAAAACTACTAATCTAGAAAATATAAAGAAGCAACTAAAAGAAGCTGATAAACTAAAACAAGCAACGGCTGAAGCCTACGAGAAAAATAGATGGTCAACTGAAGTTACTGGTAAAAAATATCAGAGTTCTACAAAAGTAGATGTCAATGGGCAAAAAGTCGCTCTGAAAGATATTACCGAAAAAGTAATTAGACTTAAAGAAGAAGAAACAAAACTGACAAACGACCTCAATAAACTGACAACTCAAGAAAAATTAGACGGAATCAATCAAAAGCTGAAAGCTCAAAGTGAGACTGTTGAAGCTTTAACTGTTCAATGGAAAGGGTTGGATTTAGCTGAAAAGAATAAAGCTTTTGAGACTCTAAAAGGAACAGCTCAACAATTAGGAGTTAGTTTAGAAGGAATTATTAGTGTTGATGATGTAGGAACACTTATAAAACGTCTTCAGCAATTAGAAAAAAATGGAGTCAATGCTGTTGATATTGCTTTACAGCAATTAAAAACTGAAGTTAAAGGTACAGCCCCTTCTTTGGAGCAGATTTCTGATAAAGTCAGTCAAGTTGGAAATGAATTCAATTTAGCTTCCCAAAGGGCTCAAGAATTTGCTAATCTGAAATCTCAAGTTTTGAGTTTCTTTACTATAACTGGAGCAATTCAACTTTTCCGGCGAGCGGTCCAGAGTGCTTTTGAAACAGTAAAAGAATTAGACGAGGCGATGACCGAAATCGCTGTAGTCTCTGATTTTTCTGTTGGGGATATGTGGAAACAACTACCAAAATTTACGGAGCAAGCTAACCAATTAGGAAAATCTATTAGAGATGTCTATGGCGCGACTACTCTTTATGTCCAACAAGGTCTAGACCTCGATAATTCACTAAAACTTGCCAATGAAACTCTAAAAATGGCTGCCGTAGCTGGAATGGATGCTTCAGATGCTACCGATGCTATGACGAGCGCGCTTCGTGGTTTCAATATGGAATTGAATGAAACATCTGCTCAAAAAGTCAACGATGTTTATTCTGAGTTGGCCGCGATTTCGGCTGCCGACACCCAAGAGATTTCTACTGCTATGAGCAAGGTAGCGTCTTTGGCTCATAACGTCAATATGGAGTTCGAAACAACCGCGTCATTCCTAACTCAAGGTATTGAAGCTACTCGTGAAGCACCTGAGACGATTGGTACGGCCCTCAAAACTATTATCGCTAGATTTGCCGAAGTAAAATCTCTTTATACAAAGGGTCAATTAAGTGGAACAGATGAAGAAGGCGAAACGATTGATGTAAATAAAGTTCAAACTGCTCTTCGTTCTGCTGGTATTTCAATGAATGCCTTCCTAAAAGGTGAAGAGGGTCTTGACCAAGTTTTACTAAGACTGTCTAGTCGTTGGAATGACTTAGATGTTCTTACCCAGCGTTATATAGCGACAATGGCATCTGGTAGCCGTCAGCAATCTCGTTTTATTGCTATGATGGATAATTATGCCAAGACAACGGAGTTTGTCAATTCTGCTTATAACAGTGCTGGTTCTGGTCAACGTCAGTTTGAAAAGACGCTAGAAAGTTTAGAGGCCAAACTAACTAAGTTGAAAAATGCTTGGGATGAGTTTGCCATGGGTCTCACTAATAATGTAATTATCAAGGGCGCAGTTGATAGCTTGACCTTTTTGCTAACCGCTATAAATAAGTTGATTGACGGTTTATCTGGAGGGCAAGGGCTCATCAAGAGCATTATGACACTCGGGGCTGTATGGGGTGGACTCAAGCTTGGCGGAAATCTAATGGATAAGGTATTAGCTTCTGAGTTTGTTCAAAGAAAAGTCCGATTGAAAGAAGGAGATAAGGCTACTGTTGAAATTGTTCGAAATGGAAATAAAGATAAGATTTCTTATGTCCAAAAAGGAAAAGAAATGGCAAAAAGCTTCTCTGATGGTTTTCAGTCATTCAAAGCTTCTAATAGAAAAGGTGGTTTCTTTTTAGAAAATATTCTTGGTATAGATACAAAGAAAAATCAATTAGGAAAAGAATTAGATAAAATTACTGAAGATGCTATTCAGTCCATTTCTTTCAATAATCCTGATATTGTCGCTGATTTAGATTGGCAAAACAAAATGGCGCAACAGATACAGGAGCTAAACTCTCAATTCTATAAAGGAGTTATAACAAATAAAGAATATAGTGAGAGTCTTCAAAAACTGGGAGTTCCCGTTCAAGATACTACTGAATTTCTTGAAAGATGTTCTGCTACTCAAGAAAAAACTCAACTAAATGCTAAAAAACTTGGGACAACAATGACCACTGTGGGTGGAGCTTTTATGGCATTTGCTGGTATTTTCTCAATGTTTGGAGAAGAAGGAGAAAAAGTAGCTTCAACATTAGCCACAATTGGTGGAGTTCTGGTAGCAATTGGACAAGCTATTCCAGTAATAAGTAAAGCTTATTTAACTCTAAAAGCAACTCATCCTGAACTTCTTGCTATTTCTGCTGCGTTGGCTGTTATTGCTGGATTAGTGGCAGCAACACTAATTTCTATGAAAAACAATAGCCCCGAAGCCCAACTCGAAAAAGCCTCCAAAGCAACCGAGAAAGCAAAAGAAATGGCCGAAGATGCATCTCAGGCTTATGACGAATTACTAAGTAAAAAATCTGAATTCGATAAGCTTACTACTTCTCTTGAGACTTTGACCCAAGGGACACTTGAATGGCGAAAAGCTCTGGCTGAAGCTAATAACGAAGTTATAAATCTCCAAAAAGAATTTCCTGAGTTGGAGGTATCGGTAGATAAAGCAACTGGTCAATTGAAGATTGATAATTGGGGAGATGTTCTGAAAGCTCAAGCAGAAAGAATTGAAGCAACTAATAAGCAATTGACTATGGCACAAGTCAATGAGAATAATAAACGATTAGATGTAACTAGAGCAGATATTTCAAGCGATAAGGAGCTAACTTCTGACGAAAAAGCAAGTAAGAAAGAAGTAGAAAAGCTAAAGACAGAAAGTACTAATGTTGCTTTGATTAGTAGTCTAATTAGTAAATATCAGACTGAAGCTAATAAAGCTGTTTTACAAAATTTGGCAGAGACAATCTTTAAGGATATAACTTATGAAGTTGAAGTCAAAGATACGGTGGGGAATGGAAATAATAAGCATAAAACAAATACTACTCACAAAGAAACAAAAACCTCAAATATCTATGATAGTAAAGTTAATGCCGAAGCCAATAAAGCAGTTAATTCTCTTTCAACAGCTCAGCAAAAAACAAGAGCAGAAGAAATTTTTGGAAAAGACGCCATAAAAGACATGGACGAAGAAGAAATCAAAGAAGCTCTGAAAAATTATGAAAAAGGTATAGCAATAGAAAATATAACCAAAAAAGTAGCTAATCTTACTCCCGACCAACAAGAACTTCTAAAAAGAATTCAAGGGATTTATACTGGTACTAAGAGTGATTGGAATACTACGCAAGAAAAAACTTTTAGTGATGAAGACGCTAATGTTATAAAAGATATTTTAGGATTAGAAGATATCCAAACTGTCTTTGATATGGCAAAAAGTGGGACTAATGCTATTTCTACGAATATTTCGAATATTGAAGATAAATTCAGAAAACTTGGTGAAGAATACACCGGCTCTTTCTTAGACCAGTTTTCAGCAGACAATCTTTTAAATATAGCTTCTCAAATTGAGGGAATGTCAAAAGAAAGTGCAAAAACTTATCTTGATGCTTATAGTGAGGCTTTGGAGGGTGTAAAAGGAGAAGATAAGAAACGTTTGGATAACTATCTCTCCTCAATCGACCTATCCGATGCTGTCCAAGTCCTCGATGCAAAAGAATTCATGAAAAATCTCGGAATGGACGAGACACAAATTGCGAAGTTTTGGGCTGCTGCCAATACTGCTGTTGAGCCCTATATTACTAGTTTGGAGCAAGTCCAATCTTTGAATGAGAGAATTTCCAAGCTCGGTGAAGTTCGGAGTTTAGTTGAAAATGGGGAAAAGACTTTTAGTTCCAGTGATAAGGAAAGTCTAGTAAGTGCTGGTTTCGCAGATACTGATTTCTTACAAACCGGGATTGATGAATGGACTTATGTTGGAAAAGATAGTAATGATTTACTAAGACAGATAAATGAGAAAGTCGCACAGATTGGAGATCACATCGTAGGAAACTTACAAGATAGTGTCGAAAAAGGAAAAGAATACGGGGCAATAATTGAAAATAATGATGAATTAGGGAAAAACCTTGCTACCCTTGCTGAAAATGGATATGAAGGAACAAGTTTTGATAGTGCCGAACTTAAAGAAATGGCCGAAACTTTAGGAATTGCAGTAGACAACTTATCAGATGAAGGTATCGCAAAAAAACTCATTGATGCTTATAATATGTATAAAAATTTGGGAGAGAATGAAGAAGCAGTAAGAAGAGAACTTGTTAATAACGCCTCAAGACAATATGATTTAACAGGAAACTTTGGAACTTTCACTGGAGATTTAACCCCAGAAGAACAAGAGGAAATAATGACTGCTCAATTGAATAAATATAATGGGGCAATGGAGTATTATAACCAGTTAAAAGAAAAAGCTGGAGTTAACAGTAATAAGTTCAATTTGAAATTAGCTAATGAGGCTGTTCAACTTTTCAAACTTCGAAAACAATATGACAAAACTGCTGAAAGTATTGATGGTTATAAAGATGCCTTACTCCAAGGTAAGAGTGCTGGCACTGACTATTATAATGCTTTAGCTACAGCTAAAACAGACCTGAGCATCTTATTCAATGTTGATAAGGAATTAATTACTGAGGATTTTATTCAACAGTATGCTCAAGATATTTATAATTTGGCTGAAGGCGGAGAAGTTGGAACTCAAGCTATGCAGACTTTACAACTAGCAATCAATAATTTGAAAATGGATAATTTAAAGCAGAAAGTTTTAGAAGCGGGAGGAGACGTTTCAAAATTAGCTAAATGGATTGATGAGCTAAAACCAACTTTAGAGGTTCAAACCTTACTGGACAATTCTGCTTTAGTTGCTGGTTTACAACAAATAGCTGTTGTGGCTGCTCAAAATGGTCAATTAGCTTCAGAAGCTTTAGCTCCAGTATTAAAAAGCTTAGAAATATTAACCGGAACTAAAATTACCGTTGATTATGATACTTCAGATACTAAAACTGTTATTGATGATGGTAGTAATAAGGCGAGAGATGAAGTAAAAAAATATATAGCTCAGGGATATGCTATTTTACAACAAGGAGGTATGGGAGGTAAAGGATATACAAAAATGGGTAGACTTAAAAGTATATCCTACAACAGTACAACAACTGGAAGTGGTTTGAGAGATTTTATCGCTCCAGATAGAGACTCTACTGGAAGTTCTGGTTCAGATAAAAAAGAATCTACCTGGGAAAACCCCTATGACAAACTCTATAACCTAACAGAAAAAATAAACGAAGCCCTTCGTCAGCGCGAAATGCTCGAAAGAGAGTATGACCGTATCCTAGAGCGTCGTGGCTCTACGTTCCAAGAACTTCGCAAAAACTATAACGCCCAACTTCAGTCTCTTCAAAAAGAAATTCAACTTCAAAAACAATTGCGCGCAGGTCGTCTCGCGCAACTAAACGCTCTATCTTCTGAGACCTATAAAGGCCAAGACAGTGATGGCAATGAACTCATAAAGTCCTTTGCTGATTGGGGTGTCACTCGATATGGTAGCTATGACTCCAACACTGGTTTACTCAAAATTGATTGGGATGCCATTGACACTGTAAAAGATGAAAATTTGGGCGGTGCTATTGAAGCTTATATTAGTCGCCTAGAAGAACTTGAAGGCCAAATCGAAGATATTGACACTCAAATCGAAGATTTCCAAGATAAAGTGACCGAACTTCAAAAAGAAGGTATGCAGGATTATCTCGATTTTGAGCAGAAGGTCTATGATGCAATCGTAAATCAACAACAGCAACTAATTGATGACTACCAAGACCTCTCAGACAAAATCAATGAATCCAACTCAAAAATCCTAGACTCAATCCAACGCTCAATCGACCTTCAGCGTCAAATCAGAGACAATACCCAAACCGAAGAGGATATAAATGAAAAAGAGGCTCGTCTAGCATACCTGCGCCAAGATACCTCAAATGGAAATCTTTTGGAAATAAAGCAACTCGAAGAAGAGCTTGCTGATGACCGACAGAACTATGAAGATAATCTAATTGACCAGCAATTAGAGCGTCTAACCCAACAAAATGACGATGCTCAAACAGCGCGGGAGCGTCAAATCGATCTAATGCAAAAACAACTCGATTATGCTTCAAAGAACGGAGATTTCTGGAACCAAACCTATGATTTATTGACTAACGCCTTTACCGAAAGCGGAGAAATAAATCTCGCTTCTCAGGTTTGGGGACTTTTGAAAAAGGATGAAGGTTGGAAGGGCATGAGTAAGTTTGGTCAACTCAACTGGCAAGAAGAAATCTCAAAAGCAATTCTCGCGGCGAGTCATGGATATGCCAACTGGAATATGTATAAAGCCAAAGAGGTCGATAAGAACTTAGTTACTTCTACTGGTCTAAATCTTCGCTATGACGGCTCTAACTGGGTTGATAGTAGTGGAAATATTTATAGCGGAGTTGACTATGATTCAAAAATCGGTGGCTTTACCTACTCTGGAATGACTAAAGCTCCTACTCCAAGTGGAGGCTCTGGTAATGGTTCAGGTAGTGGCTCAGGTAGTGGCTCAGGTGGTAGTGGTGATACTATTTCAATTGGTAGTAGAGTCAAAGCTGACCCCAATGCAGTTATTTATGCCGACTCCTATGGTGGTGGTGGAGGTAGTCAATATTATAGTAATGACCCCATCTACACTGTTCTAGGCGAAAATAATGGATACTATCTAACTCGTTATCATGGTGTTAGCGGAGGCTATACTGGCTGGTTCCGCAAGAAAGACCTAACGGCCTACAAGACTGGTGGTATCGCAGATTTCACTGGCCCGGCCTGGTTAGATGGTAGTAAGTCCAATCCTGAACTTATTTTGAACGCGCGCGATACTGAGAATTTCATTGCGCTAAAAGATATTTTAAGTTCTATTATGGACCGGAAGGGTCTACAAAACAATACTCAATCTGTTGGTGATATGTATTTCAATATTGATATTAATGTTGATGAAATTAGTAGTGACTATGATGTTGAAGACCTAAGCAGGAAAATCAAACAAGAGCTAACAGACAGTGCCATGTATCGCAATGTAAATTTGGTGAATTTCATCAGATAATTATAAAGCCATAATGGTTTCTTCACTTATCCTTAGAGAAATTTGAGGAAAGGAGGAAACCATTATGGCTATTGCGTTAAAAGGAGATTTTATTGGTTTTTCTTTTAATGAACACCGTTCCGAAAGTTTAGGGATTGTGCGGGTAAGCGATGGTAGTAGATATAATGAAGATTTAGTTCCTACCACTCAAGACAAAACCGTACAGGTTCCTGGAGGGGACGGTTTTTATTATTTTGGGAGTGATTACACTCAAAGACAGTTTAGTATAAATATTGCTTTTGATGAACTAACTGAGAAGCAATTCCGAGAGCTACAGCAGGTTTTTGGAACAAAAGAACTCGGAAAATTGATTTTTGATGAAAGACCCTACAAGTACTATATGGTAAAATCTAGTAAACCGCAGTTAAAGTATATTTGTTTTGGAAAAGATGGAGAGCGCACCTATAAGGGCGAAGGAACACTAACTTTTACGGCCTATTATCCATTTGCCAAGAGTGCTTTCAAATTTTTGGAGAAAGAGGTAGAAGAAGAAACTGGAAAAGAGGTTTATGTTTTACGAAAGACCTATTCTAATATTGAGGAATGGGCTGAGGCATCTGGCATGAAGGCGCAGGGTGCGTTAGACAAAGTTCCCAAAAGTCCAACAGAAGGAGTCTATCCTATTTCTGTGTATAATGCTGGAGACCTTGAAGCTGATTTTATTCTAAAATTTAATGGTGCTCCTAATAGTGCTATGAATATAGAATTAAGTCAGCAAAATGTTGCTGGTAAAAAAGGGTTTTTGAATCTAAAAAAATTTGGCTTAAAGAACACTGACACAGGATTCCAAATAAATACTAAAACAAATCTAATAGAAGGATTCAATGCAGAAGGTCTTACTGGAACCCTCTACAATGAGAATATTACTCAAGGAGATTTCTTTAAAATTCCTACCCGAGACTTCTTTAAAATTCATTCCCAAGAAGAAAAAAGCTATCATATTAGCGTAACTGGCGCGACCCCTATAGAAATCGTGTATGATTATATTTACTACTAAGGAGGCTTATTATGAAGAAAAATAAGTATGAGATAAGCCTATGGGAAGATAAATTAGTCCCTCAAACTGGAGAAGGGCAAAGTATAATTCCTGAACACTACGAAGAAGAAAAAGTTTGTATAATTGGCTCAGATACCATGACATCACAAGCCCGGGCCCTTGAACCGAAATTAGTGAGAAATGTCAATGGTACAAATAAGCTAACTTTCAAATTATACTATACATATATTGATAATGAAACTGGAAAGAGGATTCAAAATCCTTTTACTTCTCTTTTGGTAAATGAAAGAAAAGTAAAATGTAAATGGGAAGATCAATGGTATGATTTCGTTATCAAAGGTATTCAAGAAGATAGTAATGGGAAAACAATTACTTATACTTGCGAAGACCTTTATATCAATGAACTAAGTAAAACAGGTTTCAGTTTAGAATTTGACCAGAAACTCAATAACAATCAAGGAACCGCGCAGGAGTTAGCTAAAAAAGTTCTTGAAGGGACCGATTGGGTTGTTGATACTGGTAGTAGTGACCACATCTTACAGACTATTGAAGAGCCTCTTTATAGTGCTACTCTCACTCAAAATTTAGATGCAAAAGATAAAAACAATGCGACCAAGACCATTCTCGGAGGAAGTATTATCTATATCTTTTACTCTGTTGTCCAAGAGAAAAAGAGTTATATCCAATTTATTTATAATACTTCTTATGAAACAGAAAGCAATAGTCAACTTCTAAAAGAAAATAATTGTTATTCTGTAGAGATGGATTGGAGCGTTTTTGAAGGACTTCTTGATGGTAATGTAGGAATCGTATTTTCTGATTATAGAGGGAAGCGTCTAGTTCGAAAGCAACTCCAAGAATTCAATAGCGCACTAAATAGAAATTGCTATGTCTATAAAGATCAAAACGGTAATAAGGTATTAGGTTATTCAACTGTTGAATATAAAGACCCTACTGTTGTTTTAAATCTAATTTCTAACTCTAAAGAATTCGTTGATACTAACGGATGGCGTGGAGGCGAGGGACTAGGATGGGAACTTTATCCTCCATTTTTTGGAACAGAAATTACTGATTCTTATTCATCTTCTACTTATATAAAAGTTCCAGGTGGAAAGTTATCTTTATTCAATAGCGGACTTCAAGATAATGCTGGTTATTTAGAAGAAGGCCTTCAAGCAGGACAGAGATATATAGTAAGATTACAAGCATATTCTTATAATGAGACAAACAAAAGCTTGAGTTCTGACCTAATCTCTCCAGAAGGAATAGAGCTCAAGATTTTAGATTACTTTAAAACTATTGCTACTGTGGGAGTACCCGCGCACAATGAAACAGGAAGTTACTGCTCACAAACAACTCCTACTATTGTAGATACTTATTATTCTACTACTGATACCGAGAAAAAAGAAGGAAAAACTTATTTCATTTATACCCAGAATAAGGAAAAAGAATGGGGATACTTTGAACTAACTACTGATTTCAAAAAGGCTAGAGATAGTGGAGTTCAAATTTTCGAACAAGGCGAAAAAGTAATTGAGTTTGAAATAAAAATAACCAATTCTATTCCTCGGAAAGAAATAACTGCCGGTTATCCAGCAATATATAATTCAAATTCTTCAACAGCCCGCCCTGGTATTTTTATTACTTTGCCTAAGTGTTGGATAAAAGAAATTCAGTTATATCAAAGAGTAGAGGGACTAAATGGACGGGTAATTCATCTTGGCGATTTAGATTCTCAATCAGTAGAAAAAACTTATTACAAGTATTTTTTCCCAAATGATGCCTATAAGAAAGAAGAAGATATAAAGTATATTTATTATGGATTAGAAAAACAAACTCAATTTATCGAGTATTACGGAGAGCCAGATTCTAGCTACGTTCTTTATGAAAAAATTAGAAGTATTACTGCGAAAAATTCAAACCGTTTCAATATTCTTCAAAATATTGCTGAAACTTTTCAGTGTTGGGTACGCTTCAAAATCGAGTACAATGAAGATACTGGAAGGATTGTCTATGAAAATGGAGTGCCTAAAAAGACAGTTTATTTCAAAGAGGAAATTGGCGAAGACCTTGGATATGGTTTCGTTTATGGAATTGACCTAAAGACGATTTCTCGTTCTATCGACAGTAACCAACTCACAACAAAAGTAGTGGTCGCGCCGAATACGAGTGAGTATGCCGAGGATGGTATCTGTCGAATTGCTGACGCTGACTTAAACGAGAACGGGGAAAATTATATTCTAGACTTTGGATATTATATTTCTCAAGGACTTTTAAATTCTGGAGAACTCAATAAATATCTATATCTTCCTAATGGTGATAAATCCGGTTTTTATATTGAACTAAAAAACAAGAATAAAGATTATCTAGAAAGAGCCAAACTAATTGAGGCAAAAAAGACTGAACTGACGAAACAAAAAAGTCTTTATACTGTTTATGACCAATATGTCACTTCTGCTGAAGAGCAAATAACTACTTTAAAGGATAATTTGAGTAAATTAGCAAATATTTTCCCATATGATGAGAAAAAAATTCTAGATTTTCTTAGCAAAAAATCAGATTTTTCAGAAGCTAAAAATTATTATACAACTCTAATTACTACTCAAAATAATTTAGCGAGTTATCGGGAATCTTTGACCCTTTTGGATAGTAGCGTCAAAGCTCTGACAAATTTAGTTACTGATGAAGAGAAAGAGAATGAGAAAATAGTTGAAGAGAAAAAAGCCCTTGAAAGCGCTTTCTATCAAAAGTTCTCTCGTTTCATCCAAGAAGGTTCTTGGACTTCTCAAGACTATATCGACCCAAATCTCTATTACTTAGACGCTCGTAGCGTAGCATATACTAGTTCCCGTCCAAAAATTTCTTATAATATTTCCGTAATTAGGTTAAATGCTCTTGATGAGTATAAAGGCAAAAAATTCAATGTTGGAGACATTTCCTTTATTGAAGATAAAGAATTCTTTGGATCTATAAAAGGAGAAGACGCTTGGAAGACTCCTTATCATGAAAAAGTTCTGATAAGCGAATCTACTTCTTGGTTTGATAGTCCTGAAAAGGATACCTTTACAATTCAGAACTATAAAACTCAATTTGAAGATTTATTCCAGCGTATAACCGCTACGACTCAATCCCTTCAGTATTCTACTGGCGAGTATAATCGTGCTTCAAGTATCGTTGAAGGAAAGGGAGTTATCAATACCGAAACTCTTCAAAATAGTATCAATATAAATAATGAATTGGTCTTTAAGTCTCAAAATGAAGAAATCTTCCAGGATTCTACTGGTCTAACTTTGACTGATAAGCGCGATCCCTCAAAACGGACTAAGCTTACTTCTGGTGGACTTTTCATATCTACCGACGGTGGAGTTACTTGGAAGAATGCGGTTCGTGGCGAAGGTGTGGCAACCCAATATCTAACTTCAGGTTCTATCAATACCAATAATATCGCAATCTATGATGGCGCGCACGCTTCGTTTAGATGGGATAAATATGGTATCAATGCTTATGACGCAACTCGAGAGACAGACCCGAACACCAATCAAGAAGTTCTTAAAGGTATTATAACTAATAATTTTGTTCGTTTTGACCAATACGGCGTATATGGAATAAAGGGAGCGCCAGCCGATGACGACCCTTATAATCCTCAAAAAGAAAATGCTGTTGGTGGAATAACAGCTATAGGTGAAGACAAGATTTGGCGCGATGCTCTTTTTGGAATGACTTGGAAGGGATTTTTCCTAAAAAATAAAAGTGCAGATAAGAACCAACAGATTGAAATTTCAACCGAAAAAGATATATGCGTTAGTAAAACAATAGATGATAAAGTAGTTGATAAAATTAGAATTGGTCAGATAACTACCAAAGATAATAAGGTAGTCTATGGCCTTCAACTGAAAGATGATACCGGCGCGACCACTATGGAAACTGATGATAGCGGTCAGCTTTGGCTAAGGGATAAGTTACGGATTTCTGATACGGTTTCTATTGGAGTTCTTGAAACTGGAAAAGACAGATATCAAGTTTTCAACTCTAATAATAACTTCATTGTTTATAATGATGGAACAGTAGAAGCTACCCAAGGGAATTTTAGTGGAAGCACTATTGGCGGTTTTACTATTGAAGACAATAGACTCTTTAGTAATGATGTAGTTCTCTCTTCCCGTGGCATTGAAATCAAAAATAATGGTACTCTTACAATTTCAGATGGAAATACTGAAGTCTTTTCAGCTAATAAAGGTTTTTATGAAAAAACAACTGATACTATTCCCCAGGAAGGAAAGACTTATTATACTTATAACAAGGATACTGGAGTTTATACCCTTTGGGTAAAAGGAACATCAACTGAATTTCCTGAGGGAGCAGAGATTTATGAGATTGTTCGTAAAACGATTTTTTCAGGTACTCTAGAAGGCGCGAATGGGTCGTTTTCTGGTGAATTGAAAGGTGCAACAGGAATTTTCTCTGGCGAGCTAAGAGGAGCAACAGGAATCTTTTCTGGTGAATTACAAGGTGCGACTGGCGTTTTTACAGGAAGTATTACTGCTCAGAGTGGCACTATTGGTGGTTTTACTATCAATACTAATAATCTAACTTCTGCCAATGAGTCAGTTATTTTAGATGGAACTAATGGAAAGATTACTGCTGAAAATATTAAATTAGGCAACGGCGCAGAAGTAAGAGATCGAATTTCATTCAAAGGAGCGGATGGAACAGTTGCTTATCTTCAAAACCCAACTTTGCATGATGGAGTAGTTCTCAATGCAGGAGATATAAAATTGAGAACCAGTGGGGTTCTTGAATTTGGAGATATAAAAATCTTTGGAGATAAAACTAATCCAACAATAAAGTCTTCTCTATGGACAATTGATAAAGACAAAGCTATTTTCAATAATATAATCGCGCAAGGCGGTACTATCGAGAATGTAGTGTTCAAGAATTCTACCGTTCAAGGTGCGGGCGGAATTATGTTCTTCAAACCTTCTTATTCCGGTACTAGTATATCCAGTACAGATACAAAAACAGTTTTTATTGTTGAAGAAACTGGACTTAAAGTCGGAGATCATGTTATAGTCAATGGTCAAGAAGGAGAAGTTATTACTGTTGAAGAAACTAAAATAACTATTAGTGGAGTCAAATTTAAAGAAAATAAAACTGTTACTATAATAAAACTCTATAATAATAGCTTAGTAGATGGAACAATCAACCTGACTGACAATTTACTAATTGGTGTAAATTCTCTTAGAGCCGAACAATCACAGGACGGAACAGTTGGAAAGAATGAAGACTGTCATCTCTTTAGAGGAGGTCTAACCGTCACCCTTCCAACTGTTGTTACTAAAACTATTGATACTGGTGAGACTCAAACTGTTGTAGAATATCCTAATAAGCCAAACCTTTTTATTGGAGACTTATATCCGATAACTGGAAAATCTGGCTATGGCCTTTATGGCGACAATGTTTATTTGAATGGTACTCTAACCACAAAAGTAAAAAGTGATAAATCTCCAACATATGCTGGAGTAAATACGATTGATGGATACAATGTCGATGAGAATCTTTTCAAAGATAAAGACGCTTCTCAAAAAATTGTATTTTGGGCAGGGTCTATAGGTGAAGATAAACTGAGTGTTCAACAGGCTCCTTTCCAAGTTACAGATAAAGGTAACTTATATGCTAAAGCTGGTACCTTTACTGATAGCATTTTCTCAAACAGTAAAATAGAAGGTAGTGAAATACGTGGCGCGGATATTTATACTGCTAGAATTCATGGTTGGATACCAGAAGATGGCGGAAATAAGAGTGGAGAATTAAGTGTTTATAATACTTCTAATGGAATTGTCTTTAGAGAAGAACCAACAAACCCAGGCGAGATTGGTACAGAGCTTTTTAGTATAGGAGAAAACGGACTAAAGACTTCTGAGAAAAATTTTATTACGGTAGGGCAGTCTATTGTTTTTTCTGGCGACAACTTCGAGATAAATAGAATCTCTTCAAAAATTTCATTATCTGAGAATAAACTTTCTTATTTTTCTTTAGGTCCCAAAGGAGATATAATAGGAGATACCTCAATCAAATTTTCCAAAGATGACTTTGCAATTGATATAACTAATTCTAATAAATTTTTAGTAGAAGGAAATAAAATTACTTCAAAAGAAATTTTTTCAGCTCAAAAGAATATTCTTTTCGGTAATTCTCTCGAATATCGAAAAGTAACTGAAAACAAAACTGAAGTGGGCTATGATTTATACATCAAAACAATTACACAAACTTCAGAACTTGGTCAATGAGAACTGGGAATATTAGTTCTTGGTTAGGCGTAAAAGGAGGAAATTATGGCATCAAGTGGAACCATATATACTAATTATTACGATAGTGGAGATAATGATTTAGGACGCTATCGCTTAGATTGGTATGTAAGTAAAACAAGTGGATTAGTATCTACTGTTTCATATAATATTTATATAGAACTAACTGGAGCAAGATTACGACCTTATTCATGTTTTATCAAATTAGATAATTACAACGGAGGAATAGTTTCTACAAATAGTATTACTGTTTTACCAAGCGGTTCTTATCCAGGAGGTTGGGAAAGTTATCCAACAAATGGAGATTTGATTGGAAGTGGAAGTTTTACTGTTGAGCATAATGGATACGCTCAAGGAGGATTCTCTTTACGACTACATGGAGGAATTTGGTCATATAGTGATTATGCTGTAGATAGTGGATATAGTAGCTCTTCTCTTCCAGACCTATATTCCAACTGTACACCCCCTTCAGTAGTTTCATCATCTTCAGCCTCTGTTATAACACCCGGTTCCTTATCGGTAAATTGGTCGGGAGCAGTTAGTGGAACTAATAATACTATCAAAAATTATACTGTATATTGGCTAGTATCTTCTACAAGTGGGCAACTTCCAACTACAAGTTGGTATAGTGGAAAAGAAACCACATCAAATTCTTCTTACAGTATTACTATTCCAGAAAGCTATCGAGGTAAATATATTTCTGTAAGAGTCCAATCCAATGCGACTTATAACAGTCCAATAAGTAGTGATTATATTAGTCGCTCTGTAAATAGTTTGCCTAACAGTCCTTCAGCTTCTTTTACTTCAAAAACAATACCTTCAACTCAAACTTCAGTTACCATAACAGGTCTTTCACCTGGCAGTCTAAACTTCGGAAGTAAATCTGGCTCAGTTTATTGGGCCAGAACTTCCGGCGGATCAAAAACCTTAGTCGATGGAGGGAAAATTACAGATAATACATTAGGAGATTTGACGCAAGGAAGTAATAGATATTATTACTTTTGGACTTATGATGGATTGGAATATAGTTCTTCCTCAACAATAGTTACAATAACTAAAAATATAAAACCAGCCATTGGTGTGGCTATAACTAGCTCTAAAAATTCTACTGTCAAGGTTGAAAATTCTTTAATTTCTAATGTGCTTGAAACAATAGAATTTACTGTAACCGCGCGAAATAAGGCGTGCTATTATACTGTAAAGATTCTGAGAGGAACTGGCACGAACGAGAAAACTTTATATACTCTAGAATCAGATAGCTACTTGTCTAATAGTGAAGAATCTAAAAAACTTACTTATAATATTCGGTCATTAGGGTTATCAGAAGGAGATTTTTATTTTCATTTTGCTTGTAACGATTCTATAGAAAGTGGAGATAGTATAATAAAAGATAATAATGGGAGCAATTATTATTCTCCTGCTCTCCCGACTTTTTCTAATAATACTACTTATAATCAATTCTTAGAAATCAATGTACCTGGAGCTAATTCAACCGATTTTTATCAGAATCTTCGTTTCACCTCCTCTCATTATGACAGTTATCTATATGATAACGGAAATTTTAGACTAGATACGGGTAGTAATGAAACTATTTCCTATACAGTTAGTAAAAGCACAAGTTCTGAAAATCCTCCAAAAAAAGTTTTCTATGATGTAACCATAACTTCAGACTTAACACCTGGTCAGAGTTATGACTTTTTTCCCACTTTACAGTTGGCTGGACTAACAAGTTCTGCTCTGGTATCTCGGCGCCGGACCCCAGTATTAGACCCAACCCCCTCATCTGGAAGCACTTTATATATTAAACCTTTTACAGATGGATGGAATAAAATAATAAATCATCCAACCACTTCTTCTAAAAAGATTAGTATATCTAAAGGGACTTTCACCGATAACGACCTTACTAAGTTTTATGATTATTATAATATAGATGAAAATAGTGAATGGTGGACATCTGAAATCATAATTCCTAAATATAAAGAGCTTAACGTTACGGATTTAGTAAAAGGAGGCGCGCTAAGTGGGGATTATTATGAAAGAAATTTTGAAATAACTGGTTCAGATTTTTTCGACAAGCTTAGTGAAATTTCTAATAAAACGGGAATTCTGGCCTGTGCTTTGAAAAATAGTATTACAAACAGATTTGGGCAAACTATTTCTAAACAGTCTTCAATTGTGACTTTAGATTTCAACGAAAATCCTGAAATTATAAGTATATCTAAAACAGCGGATAATACTGAATATCTTTATGAAGGTGGAACATTACAATTAAAATATGAATATAGAACCTATTCTAAAAATAAAATTAGTTATTCCTATCTCATAAATAGAAACGACGGCAATGGGGTAGTTACCTATGGAGAAATAATTACTAACACTGATTCAACTTCTCCAGCATTTGGGACCGGAAGACTGATTTCAGAAATAGTCAACATCGGAATAGGAGAAATTACTAGTTCAGAACCTTGTTTATTCAATATTAAGTTTTATGATGGTAATTCTACTTCTTATGATACTAAATTTGATATTTCTTGTAAAAGAATTCGATTTGTCAAGCCTACCATTTCATTCGGAAAGGCGGTCTATAATAAAGAAGGAACTAATTCCAGTGTAAGCTGTCAATATGCTATTAGCGATCATGGTTATGACCCAGACCAAAAAACTACCGTTCAAGGACTTTCAGTCTCTGAGGAGTATTTGACTCTCAATCTTTCAACAACAGAAAGTATAACACCCTCTACAGAAGATGCGATTTTTCATCCAGATAACGAAATTGTTGATTTCGAAATCGGTAGATTGACTCTAACTACAACAATAATCTATAATGGTCAATCTATTACAAAAATCTCTGCCTCAAATGACCTTATAATCTATGGCATCACTCCAACTGTTGCCTACCGCCAAAATCACTTAGGAATAAATACTTCTACTCTTCAAGATGATTCAATACTAACAGTTGCCCCAACATCAGGTAGAAATATTATTTATCTTCAAAAAGTTGGTTCTACCAATACTTTCAAAATAAATCTAGCGACTGGCGCCTTGGAAGGTTTTAATATTGACTGTGGCGAAATTAAATAACCAGAAACTTGACTTCTTTCTAATTTTATTATATAATAAAATCAAAAGGAGGCAGATTTATGAAAATTACAATTTACCAGCTAATTTCTACTCTAAATATTGAAAAAGAACTTCTTACCCAGAAGCTTCCAATTCGTACCGCCTACAATCTCTCAAAAATCTTCGCACGGGCGCGCGAAGAGTTAGAATTCTATCAAGAGAAATTCAAAGAAATTATAACTCAATACGGCGAAAAAGATGAAAATGGAAATCTTATCTTTTTAGAAAATGAGAATATTTCTATTCAAAAGGATAAGATAGAAGAATGTCAAAAAGAAATTACTGACCTTCAAAATCTAGAACTGGAAATTCCAGATTATTCCATTTCTTTAGATAGTTTAGAAGCTATAAAGATTTCTCTTGATGAAATTTCAGTATTACTACCATTTATTTGTGAAAAATAAATAAAAAACTAAGCCTACTTTTGATTGGTTATTAGAACTTATCAAAAGTAGGCTCTTTTTATTTTGGAGTAAGAATTTTCTCATCACTTATAAGTAGAGGAGAAAAAGGAGGGATAAAAATGGCAGGATATAATCCATATGCTACAAATTCATACCAAGGAACCCAAATGTTTCCACAGCCTCAAGGAAATGTTTATACTCTAAATAACTCAATGGAAATTGCCAATATACCAGTTAGCGGAGGTATCTCAGTTGGCATCTGTCCAAGTGAAAATCTTATGTACATAAAAGCTATGGTAAATGGCGCACCGTCCCTAATGGTGTATACAATTACTCCATGTGAGACAAAACAAAACTTACAGAATGATGAAGTTTCTTCAAGACTAGAAAGACTTGAAGTACAAATCGAAGAAATCAAAAAACTACTAAGCGGAGGAGGTAAACTGAAGAATGAACTCTAATATGTTATCAGCTTTGATGAATATGGGTCATAACCAACCCCAAAATCCAACTCAAATAACTCCTCCAATTGACCCAGAAAAGATGAAACAAATGATACCAAATTTGACAAAAGAAAACCTTGTCCAATTAGTTCAACGGGCTCGTTTGCAAGGAATACCCGAAGACCAAATCGAACAAGGTCTCAATTTTATACTAAGTTTAAAATAACTTTTGCGTCCGGGGCATAAGTTATAATAAATAAATGGAGGAATAAAAATGATGAATGAAGGATTATCAGCAGGTGATATCCTAGCTCTGACTCGCGACCAAGACGGAATGGGTAATGCATGGAACAACCCCTTTATCTATCTTGTTTGGTTGGCCCTACTTGGAGGTAATGGAAGTCTATTCGGAAATCGTGACAGCAATGCCTTACAGGGCGCGCTAACTCGCTCAGATATGTTTGAAGGATTTAACAACCAAGACATCAATAGCCAGCTCCGTGGAATCACTAATGGTCTATGCGATGGTTTTTATGCTGTCAATAGTGGATTGAAAGATGGTTTCTATGGCATCCAGAGCGCGCTAGCTGAAAATCGTTTTGCTCAGCAAAATTGTTGCTGTGAAATCAAGGGTAGCATCAAAGACCTTTCTGCCGAAGGTTATCGTAATACCTGCGAAATCACAACCGCTATCCATGCTGAGGGTGAAGCAACTCGCGCACTAATTAATAGTAATACTATGCAGGAACTACGAGATAAGTTAGCTGAAAAAGATCGAGATGTCCAGGCTCGTGATTTTCAGCTATCTCAAATCGCGCAGACAAACTCTATCGTAAGCCAGGTTAGACCTTGCCCTGTTCCTGCATATATTACCTGCAATCCTTGGGGAAGCAACTACAACTACAACTACAATAATGGTTGCGGTTGCGGTTGTGGAATTTAATCTTTTTACCGTGAGTACATATCCGTATCGGAGGTAAATAAAAATGATTGATAGCTATTCAAATACCTCTCAAGAGGTTGTGGCTGGAGGCAATATCTCCTTTGCTATAAACAGTATCCAAACTGGATGTACCGCAACTCACAGCGCCGGTAGTACTACTTTCTCACTAAATAAGCCTGGTTTCTACTTCATAACATTCAATGGGACTGGTGCTATTACTGGAGCGACTGCGGGTACGATAATTGTCTCTATGCTGAATAATGGAACTCTTGTTCCTGGGGCAACTGCTAGTGTTTCTTCTGCTTCAACAACTGATGTGCGTAGCTTAGCATTCTCTAAACTCATCCAAGTAAAACCTTCTTGCTGTGCTGTAAATAATACCACCAATCTAACCTTCAACAATGCTGGTTTAGCCGCGACTTTTACTAATGTAAATGTTGTAATAACTAAAATAGCATAAGGAGGCACAATTATGGTAAAATTCAAAGCACTATATAAGGGAATGAACGACGACCTAAAAGATGCAGAAATGATGATTGACTATGCTTGCGAAATCAGTAAACATGAAGAAGACAAAGCTTTAGCAGATGAAATCGCAAAATACGCCCAATACCGACTAGAACATTTCATGAATTTCCATAAACTATTTGAAAACGAGGCTTCTAAAGAAAAGAATGTAGATAAAGAAACTGTTTCAGGATGTATGTGGCATGAAACCCACGAAATGTTCCAGCATTGGTATGACGATATTGAACGAAAAATAAAGAAATATTCCTAATTATAAGAGAGGAGAGCCTCATTGCTCTCCTCTTTTTTATTCCCAATTTACAACTTCAACTTTTTTATAACAAGTCTCACTTATATATTTTCCAATTCCAACAGCATCCGCTTCATCTTCAGTAACGCTTATATCAAACCATTCTTTTACGAGTTGACGCATTGAACGCTTTTTATCAGACCTTGAGCGCCCTTTTACTCCACAATGCGCGCGCCAAGTGTTTGTCGGCGCAATCTTGAAGGGTACTCCTAAATCAAAACAGGCTTCCATCAAAATTCCTTGAAGTCGCGCCAGAGTCTCAAAAGTAGTTACACCCATTTTCTCTTGATATTGAATACCTTCAATTCCAACAAAATCTACATTAAAAGTTTTTATAATTGAAACTAACCATTCTTTTATGATATGGTCTCTAGCAATTTCTTCCAAATCAGTGGAAGCATTAAAAATGCCATATTTGATGAGCTTTTTATCATCATAGATTGAAAAGCCCGAAACTTTTGTTGCTTGGTCTAATCCTAATACCCTAAAAGTATCTTTCTTTTTGGGAATAGCCCTCAACGTGGAAGAGGCCAATGGATTTTCTTTACATAAGGGGCAGTCGCGCCGAGTACGAATTTTTTTCCAAGGAGCGAAAACATGGTGTCCTTCATTACAGGTATATTCGAGAATTTCGTCTAAATTATGATACTCAGTAGAAACTAAATTCCACCCATCTTTAGACAATTCTGCTTTTATATCTTCTATTTGAATTTTTGCCAATTTCACCCACTTCCTATTATTTTAGTCCGGTAGAACCGAAGCCTCCATCAGCCCTTTCTGTATCTTCCATAACTTTATCTACCAAATAAAAATTAGCTTTAGGAACTTCAGCAAGGACTAGTTGGGCAAATTTCTCACCCTTATGGATATAATGATCCGAGCCATGTAAGATAGAAGTAATAACGGGATGGCCGTCATTATCAAATTCATAAGTAATATCTTGAATAGGTGCTTCTACATTTTCAACAATAACACAGACTTCTCCACGGAACCCAGCATCAATAGTTGCGGGAGTATTTGCGACTCTTAACTTTGTCTTTAGACAACGACCACTCTTAGGACGAATCTGTAACTCATAACCGTTAGGAATAGCAAACTTTAAGCCAGTAGGAATTAATCTTGTCTCTCCTGGATGGATAGTATAATCTTCTAGTGCATATAAATCCATTCCACTATCATCTATATGCGCGTATTCAGGCATCCGGGCGCCTTCTCGGCATTTCTCATAAGGAATTTGGATGTATTTCTTAGCAACTCCTTGAGTTTCACTAATACAATTAGCTAATCCATTAGCTAGTTGTTTCAGAAAGTCTTTCTTTTGAGCAGAGAAGCCTTCTAAGGTATCAATTTTTTGACCCAATTGAGCAAAATTTTGAACCATATCTTCAACAGCAATCCCATTAGCATTTATCGCTTGGGCAAGGAGTAAACGAGTATTTGCATTATTCAAACTTCGTAGGTAGCTGTCTAAAACACCAGGAGCTAACAAAGCAAATTTATCTTCGGGAAGATTTAGTAGCCCACCAATTGCTTCAAGTGTATCCTCTTTACCAGAAAGTTCTCCCATTAGAGAAGATAGTTGATGAATATCTTCTTTCGTAATTTTTTCTTGGGTAGAAAAATCAAATATCTCAGCCATCTAATTCCTCCCATAACTCTCCAAAAATTTCAGTTATCTTGACAAGCCATAGCTCACCGATAATCTCGCCTTTAGCCTTTTTTGTCTTATAGGTATATCCTGCTGAACCAATAGTAAATCCTTTCTCACGAGCATCTTTTCGATAGTCTTCAATTACTTGTTTGGCTTCTTCCTCGGTAAAACAAATAATTTCTGTTGTTTCTTTATAAGTTCTCATATATTCTCCTTTTGTGTTAATTCCATAAATCTTGGTAGTGTCTCAATCCAATCACAAATCATTTGCCAATCAGGTAGGCGATGATGACGTCGTTGTTGATAAATTGTTTTTAGTTGTTGATAGTTTGTTGTCATTCCGGCTGTTAATTCAAAACCCATTGGAATATTATAAAGAATTTCAAGATATTTTTCATTCATAAGTTTATGAGTTTCTTCTGTTTTTTCCTCTAAAGAAGATAATCTATTATATTCATCAATCTTTTCTTGACAAATATCAATAATTCTTCTATCAACATAAGTATTACATTGTTTATTTAGAGAAAATTTGGTAATTTTGTGCATTTTTGAACAAGAACTGATGAAATCACAAAAATGATAACGCTCAATTTGCATCCAAGCATTTTGACTAATTGTCAAATCAAATTGAACAATAATCCCTTTTAGTGCATTATCATGTCCCTGCCCAGTTGGACAAGTAAAACAAGCTTTGATACCAGGAGTAAGCTCACTATTCAACTTTTCAATATTGACAGCCTTTGGATATTTGGCAGTTTTAATTGCTCGTTCAAGGCCATAGATTTCTGTGTTTTCAATCTTCAAATAAATCTCTCCTTTACAAAATCTCCATCTTCATCTATATAATAAACATTTTTGATTCCCAAATTTTTTATAAGCCTACTACAAGCAGGACAGGGTTTACTACACGCCTTTTCTCCCGTTTTGAGCTCTCTAAAAGTAAAAATGGAAACTTTATCCCATTCTATTTCTTTCCCAATCAAGGGAGACAAGGCAGAAATTTCCGCGTGTTCACAAGAATTGGAATTTTTGTAATCTTCAAAATTACGATACTTATTATAGTAAAATTGAAGAGGACGAGTTTTTGTAGAATTGCAAGAAGCAGATAAAATTCTTTTTCCACTAACAACTACCGCGCCGACTCTTGCTCTATCAAAATTAGAAAGCCGGCACATTTGTTTAGCGATATTGAAAAAACTTTTTTCTCTATGGGTCATTCTATCAACTCATCCTTTCTTTTTACTATAATAAGTATATCATAAAATTATTCTTTTTTCAAATTTTTCCTTTTATCCAACTCTTTTATAATTTGGTCTATTCGGCGCGCGCACTCTCTAAACTCGACTGATGTCCACCCTTTTGTAGTCATAGCTGGCGTTCCAATCCGTAGTCCAGAAGTCTCCATCGGACTTCGACTATCATTAGGAATACAGTTTTTATTTAGAGTAATATTATATCTGTCGAGTTCTTCTTGAACTTCGCGCCCTGTAAGATTGGGATAGTTATAAGTGAGGTCAATTAGGAATAGGTGGTTATCCGTTCCTCCGCTTACGATTTTATATCCAAGGTTCTGAAATTCGTTGCACATCGCTTTAGAATTCCAAACTACTTGATTAGCATAGTTTTTGAATTCAGGAGTTAGGGCCTCTTCAGCGCAGACTGCTTTTCCTGCAATGACGTGCATCAAAGGTCCTCCTTGATTCTTTTATACCCTCGGTTTCCCGATATTTATTAGGGGAATAGACTATACCATTTAGTTGACATAAATAAAATGATGAGTGTTATTACAGACTGGAATATTCAAATCAAGACTACGCTTTATTGTATCTCTTTTATGCCCTGTCTGACGAGAAGCCTCACGAATAGAAAAATATTTTTTATTTTCTATTATATCTAAAATTTCTTTTTGAAAAGGCTGGTTTTGATGAGTTGGTCTAGGCTTAACTCCATTTCTATAAGCATGAGCTACGTTTTCAGATTGAGTAACCCATTCTAAATTTTCAACATTATTATTGCTTCTATTTCTATCCTTATGATTTACTTCAGGCTTATTTTCTGGATTTGGAATAAAAGCTAAAGCTACCAACTGATGGACTCTAACTGTATATCTATTATTATTAATACATAACTCAACCGCACGATATCCCTTTGAATCCCAACTTTTCATATTTCGAATTTTATTAAAACGAATACTTCTGACATTACCCAAATTAGAAACCTGATAAAAATTCTCATAACCTGGGATGTCTCTCCATTCTTCCATTTCATTCACCTCCTTTTTTATTTTTATTTATGTCAACTAATCCCTATTATAGTCGTTGAGCGTCCATCCGTTCTGGATGTTTCGTTGCGTTTGATTTCCCAATCCTTTTCGATTTTACCTTACCGTTTCCGTTACTAAACGCCATTTATATATTCCTATATAAACTTGGTTGAAAAGGCTCTAAGGGGTTCCCCGCAATTTAAGGGATTTTCTTTTTATTGTCACCAATAAAAGGGGCTATCATTAACCCGGAAAGACGGCGCCATCTATTCTCTTTGCCAGTTCTGGCTTACAAAAAATCAATCCACCCCGTGGTCCGCGCAAAGTCTTATGGACAGTAGTGGTAATAATATCAGCCAAGCCAAAAGGAGAAGGATGACATCCGCCAGCTATCAATCCTGCAATATGTGCCATATCAACCATAAAATATGGTCGATAATTATCGTTTCTTTCAATCATCCCTTCAAGTTGAATAGCATCAATAATTTCCTTCATTTTCTTGAAATCAATAATGCGACTATAAGCACTCGCGCCAGCTAAGACCAGCTGGGGATGGTAAAAACGAATTTTTTGTTCAAAATCCTCATAATCAATAAATCCATTCTTATCTACTCCATATTCAACATGGTTGAAAATTTTACCGCTAATATTGACAGGAGAGCAATGTGAGAGATGGCCTCCATTCGCCAAGGACATGGAAAGAATTGTATCTCCTGGGTTTAGAACTGCCATATATGCTGAAATATTAGCTTGCGTTCCACTATGAGGCTGAACATTTACATGATAGTCAGTATTGAAAACTTCTCTCCACTTATTACAGCAATATTCTTCTATTTGGTCTACTACTTGACATCCGCCATAATAACGCCCTTGACGTCCAGAGTGGCGTTCACATTCAGGGTATCCTTCGGCATATTTAGCTGTAAGACAAGAGGCCATAGTGGCTCGAACTGCATCGCTAGGATAGTTTTCACTAGCGATGAGTTCGATATTTTTTTGTTGGCGCTCTGCTTCATCTTTAATTAGATTAGCTACTGTTTGGGAATGGTCATTTACAAAATTATAAACTATTGGGTCTAAAGAACTCAACTTTCTTCCTCCTTTGCTTCTAGGTAGCCTCTCATATGTTCATCTTTTAGGGCTTGTTGAATATTCTTCCAAGCATCGGGAAAAAGAGAACCAATCAAAAAACTAAAACTAATTTCTTCGCCATCAAAATTCTCAATAACTTCTGATACTTTTTTGAATCGTTCTTTTGAAACTGTCATTTCCATAACTAATTCTCCTTATCCACATTTGCTCCAACCACAAGATTTACATATGACGCATCCACCCTCTTGTATAAGGTCAGAACCGCACTCTGGACATTTAGCGCCATTATTAGCCTCTGGATTGAATGAGGTACTGCTCTCAGAGCTTGATATTTGAGAATCGGAATTTGCCAAGGCAATAATTGAATTTCCTTTTTCAATTCTTTCTTTCATCTCCTTCCACATTTCCATAAGAGCATTACCTACTGCCATAGGACAACAAGCGCCTTTTGATGTATCATGCTTTGTGGCAGTCCGAGAGGCATAACTTGGACAAGCACCAGTACTTTGAAGCTGGTCAGCAATATCTTCAATTTTTACACCGCCACGACAAGCGAGAGAGAGAAGGCGAGAAAATCCTGTCATATAATTCGAACATCCGCCTGTACTTCCTTTGTTGAGATAGACTTCCATTAAGTCGCCTGTCTTGGGGTCAAACCAGGCAGTACAATGGAGAGAGCCACAATTTCCAGTAATAAAAATTTTATCATTTCTTCTTAATACTAACATAGTTGATGGGACAGAAAAACAATAATCGTATCCATCTTCTGGTTGTATTAAAGGAATATCTAATTTATTATTATCTCTCTGAATAGAAGCAAATTTTCTATCAGACCAATCAACCCTATAAGTAGTATTTTTATTTCGCTCATCTTTATAAATACTACCTCGTTTTCCTAAAGCTGAACATACAAATTGAATAAAATCAGCATTAGATTTGATAATAGTAGTATATTGATTATTTTCTTTTTCATATCCATCCCAATGAAAAACTTCATCAAAGATGATTTCTAATTGATGTTTAGAGCAATTATACCATTCGTTGGGGAAAGTTTTAACTCCAACAAGTGGTGGATAAAATTTTACGTTATAATAATTATCATCGTCTATTCTTTCTGAATATTCAATATTTGCTTTTTCAAGAATGCTAATTAATCTATCTCTTTTTCTCTTTTTCTTTACAGATATAATACATTTATTAGAGGTAGGAGAATAAAAACATCCATCAGCAAAAATAGCCACGCTTAATCTAATTTCTTCATCTGTTAGATTAATCCCCTCTCCACCATAATTAAAGGATAATTTAAATTTTCTTGCAAAGCCAGTATCTGTTTTATAATGAGCATTGACAATTTCTTCTGTTGTCATAATTTTATATTTGTTATCTTTTAGAAAGGTAACATTCCTATGATCTGGAGATAACATCATATCTAAACCATATTTAGTTTTAATATGATATTGTCCATTTGAAGGTTTTTTAATATATTGTAATGGTTTTACTAATGTTGCTGTACCATCTGGATTATATTGTAATACTAAATCGCCATCTTCATATTCTGAAATCTTTTTCCAACCGGCGCCAGTAAAGAATTCTGTATCTTTATCAACACAGCCAGTAGTTAGACGGCGTTTCATCCCAATTAAGTTATCAGAACAACTAATGATTTCTCCACGAGATAGCCCCTTTTCTTCTTCTTTTTCTTGAGAGCTGTTGGTTGTTAGAATTCCAAGTCGCTTACAACCATCACGAAACATGGTAATTCCTTTACATCCAGTTTTCCAAGCTAAAAGATACATTTGTGCGATATCGTCTTTTGTGGCACTTTGAGGCATATTTACGGTTGAACTAATAGCTGTATCAACATGATTCTGCATGATAGCTTGAGTCATAACTCTATCTTTCCAATTTATATCAGCAGAACCTACAAAATACTCTGGCAAAGTTTGAGTATTATGTATAGTCATATATTCTTGTGCTGATTTACAATAAACTTCATGATAGGTGTCTTCTCCATCAGTCATACCAACAGTCCTTCGAGTATATTTTAAAGCGAATTCTGGTTCACATCCTCCACTTTCACCCAAAAGAGTAGCTAGTGAGCCATTTGGAGCAATAGAGACTAAACTACAATTTCTAAGTCCATTAAGTTTTAACTGTTCTATTTCTTCAAGAGTAAAATGTCTTTTTATAATTTCACTATCAAAAATACGGCTATCATACTTAGGAAAAGGACCATATTTCTTAGCTAATTCATTACTAGCCAGTACCGAATAAACAAAAAGAGTATCAAAGACAAAATTAGTCCATTCTAGAGCTTCAGGAGAACCATAACGAAGTCCTAGTTTCATTAGAGCAGAGGCGTAGCCAAAAATTCCAAGACCAATATTCCTATAATTAAAAGACATTTCTCTTTGAGCTTTTAGTGGATGACGATAATAGTTTTCATCAATTAACTTATCTAAAGTTCTAATACCAATTCCAATGGCATTAATAAAAGCGTGTTCATTGAATGAGGCTTTCTCTGTATAGGGATTGTCAATAAATTGACTTAGGTTTAGTGATGATAAACAGCAAGCCCCATTTTTTGGTAAGGGTTGCTCTCCGCAGGGATTACTGGTTTCTATTTCATAAGATGGTACCAATTCCATCAAATTATAATTTCTAAATCGGTTTACAAAAAGACAAGCTGGGTCAGCCCAATCATAACAATTATCAACCAATAGTTTGAAAATTTCAATCGGTACAATATCATACTCAATTTCATGCCCACTATAATTTCTTTTTTCATGAAGAGTAACAATTTCTCCAGTGTCATAATATTTTTGAACAGCTTCCATAAATTCATCATCAACTTCAAGAGATAAATTAGCTTTTTCTATCTCTCCTTCTTTGGATTTGATACGAATAAAATCAGAAACTTCTTTATGGCGGGCATCTAAAGAAATCATTAAAGCACCCTTTCGTGCGCCTCCTTGAGAAGTGCCAGCTGTGACCTCATTGAAAATTTTCATAAAAGGAATAATTCCATCAGAGACGTATTCATCTTTAATAGGAGTTCCTTTTGGGCGAAGTTTAGAAAGAGAGATGCCTTGCCCACCTTGTGCTTTGAAAGTAACTCCTATATCCTTGCAAACATCCATAATATCATTATAGTCATCTTCAACATAACCACGACTATAACAGTTGAATAAACTTCCTGTATTATCAATACCACGATTTGCTAGAGAGCGACCACCCAATAAGAATTTTTTTTCAAAAATTAGTTGCTTTAGTTCTTCATCTTTCCCGCTAATTCTATCTAACCATTCATCAAAACTCTCGTTATTTCTACGATATTTTCGTTCCCATATTTGATATTGAAACTCATTATTATCTAACCAGGCAAAAGCTTTTTTATCCATTGGATTCCTCCATATCACAAAACTCACAATATCCTCCAACAAAATGATGTTGGCATTGAGATTGATAGTTTTTGTTTTCTCGCAGAAGGCGCGCGACTTCATTATTTAGAGTGAACTGATTAGGCGTGAGAAGCGTATTGATAAGTTGATTATTCAAATCAATAGCTCTTCGAATTTCAATTTGAGTCATTTATAATTTTCCTCCCATCAAAAATTACTTTTCTCCATTCATAAAACATTCTAAAGGCTTCATAGTTATTGAATCTAACATATTGAAAAGCATCTCTGGCTTCTTGTGTAGAAGGCCATTTTCGTTGATATTTTGCTCGCCAACACTTCCAAGGGTCTTGATGTTTAGCTATCCATTTGCAATAATCAACAATTCTATCTGCTTTATAATTATAATATTTTGACCTTATAAACCAATTCAAGACTTCAAAAAGATTTTGTAATTCAGGAGTTGTGATTAGTGTGTCATTATATATAAGTGAAATTTTTATCCAATGTCTATGGAAAAATAGAACTTGAGGAATAATTAAGGGTAAACGGTTCATCAAAAAGTCATTCTCATCTTTGCATCCCTCGTCAACTTTATAAGACATTTGGCTTGTTCCTAAATCCCATAAATATCTCATTTTGTCACATAGGGCGTCATCCATAAAATTGTTATATTGTATTCCAAAAACATCTTCCATAATAGGTAGCCGTAACCATTTTAGTAATTCTTCCTCTGAAGATACTTGTATAGGAAATTTAGTTCCAAGTGAATAGGGTTTTACAGTATTACTATTTAGATTATTTCGAGAGTATAGCCAATCTTTTATGAAATCATAAGCACCATCAATAGCACCAACATCATAATCATGAAGAATAAGACATCTAGTGTTTTGAAACATATAGTCTTCTTTTTTTAGCCACGGGTCTATATTTTTCCCATCAACTGAAAGACGAATATGCGCGCTCCGTAGAATCCTCTTGAATAGGCGCTCATCATCTTTTATACGACAAAAATTAGGAGAATGACGCTCATATATAGAAAAATCGGGAATAGTTTGTTCAATTTCAAGAGGAAGGGGTTTGTATGGACCTGGTTGTATCGCACGTCCTCCAAGAATTATCTTATCATCAAATAATTCTCGTGGATAAATTCCATCATCATAATCTTTTCTTACATAAAGAGTAGAGAAGCGTTCTGGCGCTAACTCTGGTGCCAGAACAGAAATTTCTCTCTTTTTCTTATGATAAGCACAAAGCTTCGCGCATTCAAGATTAGGGAGGACATTTTGGTAAGTAAAAAAATCGTAATCATGTACCCCAATTATTCCCATTATTGTTCAATCCTCCCTTGACTTTCTACTGTGCCATCCTCATTTATTTTTGTGATTAGTTCAATGCCATGATAAGGAGTATTTTTGTACTTTTTCATGACGAATTCGTTCTCTCTTCTGATGCCTGTGATAATGATTTTATTTCCTCTACTAAAGGTACTTTTCTCAATGACGTGTTTTTTGCCATCGGCGCCCCGTTCGCTAATTTGCTTGTCATAATAAGAAAAAACTTCACCAAAAACTCTTACATTTACAACGCCCTCTCTAGTCAAAACCGTTACCATTTTTTTACCCTTATCTCTATCAAGGACGGTGCCACAAATACGATGAATCTTGAAAAGTGGGATTTTCTTTCCTTTTATTTCAATTATTCTATCAATTTCTGGTTGTTCATTTAGCTCAAAGAAATTAGAGAAACCGCATAGCCGATAATTGACATCTTGAAGTTCATGCTGATGGAAATAACAAGAAACACTATCCATTTCCCATTTACTGATAGAACCAAGGCAGTATTTATTCCAAACATCAGACATTAGCCTATTATTTACTTCATTTAGTAATAATTGATTATTATCTTTTATAAAAGGACGGATAATATCCATCTGAGCCTTATAAATTTTATCCCACTTGGTTTGAAGAATCGCAAACCCGCTTTCAGTATCATAAGGTTCTAGAAAATCAACATCGAAGTTCTTTTCGTAAAAGTTCATTGCGATGTTATCTAGTCCATAATACTGAGTTCCTATCTTCATCTTTTTTAGATATTTATTGAAATTGAAGACTCGTCTTTGAAGGTCATACTCGTCAGGAATCAAACCAAAATCAATCAACATCTTCATATTTTGAAGAGTTATCCGCTTTTTTGTATCACTGATTTCTGATACATAATATCGCATCAAGTCCTCTCTCTTGCCAAATTCATCAAAAGCACCAGCCTTTATAAGATTTATCATTTGAGGCTTATTAATTTTTACTTTTGAGAGAAAATCATCAATTGAGGAGTAAGGGCGATTTTCGATTATGGACTTTACAATATCTTCACCTACTTTTACAATTCCGCTCATACCAAAACGAATTATTGATTTTTCTACATCGGGAGAGAAGGTATAAGTAGATTTATTTATATCTGGTGGCGCGACATCAATTCCTGACATCTTCATTTTCCCAATGGCAGAACTAATTTTTCCATAATTCGTAGTTTTAGCTTTTTTCTTTTTCTTTTTTTCTTTTATAACTTCTTCTTCATCATCATCTTCATCATCATCATTATCATCCTCAAATTCTTCTACACAATCAACATAAGTTTCTTCAATAACGCTATCTTCCTCGTATTCTTCTGTTCCTTCATTTCCTCCACTGTCACTAATAAGACAAGCGCAATTCCAGAAAATAATCGGAAAGCAATAAGCCAGATTCATTTCTTGAAGAGCGATTAGTGAGTAAGCTAAGGTATGCGATGCATTAAATCCATCAAGGCAAATGAAATTTTCATTTCTGGTTATTGCCTTAGACTATATCTTCATCGTTTTTAAAGTCAAATATCAACACTGCTTTTTGATATTTTCGACTAAGACAAATTGTGTTGTCTTTATATAAAACGGTAGCCAACCGCTTTACAGCCTCCTTATTTTGAACTTGGAAACAAGGAGTCTTTTTATCTTTGTAAGTAATTTTAGCATTACAAAGATTATTAGTGACCATATTGCAATATTTTTTGAAATCTTCACAAGTAGATTGGTAATTAGAAACAAAACCTATATGAAAATATCCCTGCTTATCTTGAGTTATCCATCCGTCGCCATCAATTAGGCCTCTTAAAAAATGAGGCAACCATTGTGAGTCAATTTTTGGTAGATGTTTAGTCATTTCGGTTTTGTTTGGCACTATACCATATTTAGCAAGTGTTTCACACAGATGCGGACTAGTCATTCTTATACAGCACATATTGGTATTTTTTCTATGGCGGATAGAAATTTTGCTGTTAAGATTTAAGTCTTGTTTAAACTGTTTGAGAAGTTCAATATCCTTTTCTTGAATCTCTAAAGATAATTGGTTCTTATACACATTACCGTCTGCGAAAATGAAGCCAAGCCAATAAGCTTTATGTTCACTATCTATAACATCAAAATAATTATCTTTTTGTTCTCGGTTTATTTTGGGTTGTGTCATAATAGGAACATTATTTCGAACTAAAATATTGTGGATAACAAAAGTAGAGCAATAATATTTTTCTGCTAACTGTTTTTGTGTATACCGTTTTTCTATATACAGAGATATTATTTCTTTTTCAAGATTGATATTAATCACACGTCCGTTATTTTGTGTTCTAATTTCAATATTATTCTCTTTTAGGATTTGACTAATAGAACTTTCTCGACAATGCAATAATGTTTTTGCTATATAACTGATAGAAAAACCATCTTCTGTATACCAAGAAATTATTTGAGCGATTTCTTCTGGCGTCCAAATTCTTTTCTTAGACATTCTCTCACCTCCTTTATTTTTTAATTTGCAGTTAACGATGCGCCGTACTTCGGATTTCTCCTACTTCATTTTGAATAGTCGTTGAACCTTCCAGTGGCTAACTGGCTCGGCTGCTGATTGGCATATTATTTTTCATAACTTAGCTTTCCAGCAATTCTCGGCGTTTTCGAATAATATTACTATTATAAGGGGCAATTATTTACCCACGGCTCATACAAACTAATACATTCCAAACATACTTACAAAATTTCTCATCCAATCCTTTTTCTTTTATGACCCTAAAATATTCATCTTGTAGTTCAAGGAAAGCTTTGGGATTTTTCTTTGCGATAGATTTTCTTAGTTTATCTGCCCAGGTAAGGCTGAAACCTCCACATTCAGGCAACTGAACTAACTCCATAAATTTTTCTTGAGACTCGCAGATACCATAAGAAATTTTTACTACTGGTTCAAGAATTTTCATCTCTTCTTTTGTAAGACCATAATTCTCCATTTCTTTATACCACAAAGAAATATCATTTTTGAAACGAGCAAACTTATTTAGAGGTTGCTCGGCTCCTTTTTCTTGAGCCATCAAACGAATTACAGAGTTCAAAACAGCTAAATCATCTACTGATTGAGGATGAGTCAGCGCAATGCCATTGATTCCACTTTGCTTTTCCATTTGAAATAAACTGGTGATTTTGTGGTCCCATACCATTTTCCACATATCCTGCGCCGTCCGCTCCAAATTGTAAATACCAATGACGCTTTCATAGGTTTCTTTTAGAGTGTCTCTTTTTTTGATATATCCATAATCAACTAATAAATCTAAGCAATTATGAATTTTATCTAATGCTTCTACTGATAATAAGTCATACTTGATAAGCGACACATCCTCACACGCATGGAGGTCAAAAGCTGTAATAATTGTACCATCTGGCGCGCGCATTAGTCCAGTTGAATTGGTAAAAGGCTCATCTACAAAGATTACTCCGCCGGCATGGATTCCGTACCCACAAATCAATCCCTCAATTTTTTGGGCAACTTCCCAAACTTCGGGATAATTTTCGGTCATTTCATATACGAATTGCTTGATTGGTTTCCAATCATTTTCGGTATCACCATACATACATTGAGATAAAGTTCGTAACAGCCCTCGGTCAGAAGGAATCAATGAGGCTAAGTATGAGGCAATATCAATATCTATCCCTAGACCCCGACAGGCTGTAAGGATTGCTGATTTAGATTTTTCTTGACGAAAAGTCGCAACATTTGAAACTCGATTATCTCCATATATCTTTCGTAAATGGTTTAGGACCTCTGCGCGCCGACCACCCTCAATATCTACATCCACATCAAGTACTGAAACTCGGTCCGGATTTAGAAACCTCCATCTAAAAGTCTTAGTAGTTTCTTGTAGAGGATTGATTTGAGTTATATTCAAAAGATAAAGTAGGATAAAGCCTACTCCAGAACCTCTTCCTGGCCCGACTAATGTACCAGCTTTCCAACATTCCTCAATAATTCTTTGAAGATTTAGGTAATAAGCCGACCAATGTGCCTTATTTACATTAGAAGAAATCCAAGTCATTTCAAGACAAGCATTGACTTCATCCCATGTTTTTTGATTCCATAGTTCTTGAGGCCCATCTTCTAAAGCTTCAACAATCATACACGCTAAAACTTGGTCTCCAATATAATCAGACTCTACGAATGTTTTCAGATAAGGAATTCTTTCTATCCAACAATTTTGGACATATTGAATTTTAGATTCTTTCCAAGGTAATTGTGGAATATATAAAGGCTTTAGAAGACTATAATCTTCACACATATCTTTTATTTTTAGTGTATTTCGATAAGCTATTTGTAATTGTTCTTGTGAGAAATATCCAAAATAACTTTCAAGTTCTTCTGTATCCATTAGATAAGTTGTGGCGTAGAAATCATCGACCTCTCTATCACCATTCTGAGCATTTAGATAAGCTTTATGAATTGCTCTATCTTCTTTCTTGAGATAGTGGGTATCTGTTGTGATAATATAAGGGATTTCAAACTCATTCGATAGCTCAAAAAGTTTTTTATTGACATAAATTTGGTCCTTATTATTACTGGGTTGCATTTCAAAAAAGAAATTTCCATGGCCAAACAAATTATCCATTTGATTTATCCAGTTATGAATTTTTGGCATCAACTCTGGATTATCTTTTGCTTTTAGAAGCTGGGTAGGAAGACATCCCCCGAGGCAGGCCGTAGAACCAATTATATGGCCAGGATTCGCCCCAATAATTTCAAATAAGTCATTATAATAAGTCGGAACTCGACGCATTCCTCGCGCCATATAACTTCTCAGCCAAGCGCGAGTAGAAATTTCACGAATCTGTTTATGACCGATGGCATCTTTGGCCAATAAGATAAAGTGATAATATTTGTCCTGTCCAGCTTTATAATTTGAAGCATTGAGCCCATTCCGACAAAGGTAAATTTCGTTTCCTTGGATAACTTTGAAGTTGGGATGATTTTCTTTTATCTTTTTATAATATTTTTCAACTCTAACGGCTCCAGAGATACAATCGTGGTTAGTAATGGCTACTACTTCATGTCCTAGCTCAATAGCATAGTCAATCAAATCTTCAACTTTTATGATACAGTCGCGCAGTCGAAGATTTGAGAACTCATCGTGGTTATGAATAAACTAATGCAAACTACCAGGATAATCCAAGATAGTTTTCATTCTTCATCACCTCTTTCTAAATTCATCATGAACATTAATTTTCCTTATTCACCAACTATATGACAAACCTTATTTGGAAACACATTTTTTATTCTAACCCTATCATCATGTTCAGCTACATCAAAAAATCCCCATCCCTTATGTAAGCTCATTACTCCTACAATTCTCCAAGGTTCTTCGTCAATCAAATAGTAAAGTTCATCTATCTGGATTTTTTCATAGATATCTTCATTTTCAAAAAGAATATAATTTTCGATTTCCTCTAAGGATTGGATAGCATCAGGAAGCGAAGCGACTAACTCTTTTGTAAAATTTTCAATTTTATAAATTTTTATCATTTACAAACCTCCTTTTTATTTTCTATATATATTATATACTAAATTCCAAAAAATTTCAACTATTAGAACGGAGAGCCCTTTCAATCAATTCTATACATTTTTGTATATCATTGTCATTACCCAGGTCTACTTCAATTACATGGCTATAATTCAATTCTTTTTCTTTGTTGAATGAATTTTCGAAAATAACTTTTATTGGTGTTTTAATATTGGTTGGAATTATATATATTAAATTATCATCAAAAGGAAAATCTTCCATCTTGAACCTCCATATCCACTATAAAAATTTGAGGCAACTCTTGCCCCATCCAAGTGTTGATATTAGGTCTACCAACTAAGGTAATTTCCATTTCATTTGAAAAGCCTTTTAGTCCTTCTATCAAGTCTTTTGCTCTAAACTTGATATAAGTAATTCCATTTTTCTCAATTCGTAATGTATCTTTATTTTTCCCTATAACTTTTATCTCATTAGGCGAAACTACTAAATTAGTAATAGCTATCATAGCTTCGGGATTTTGTTGTCCAAATACTTGCTCATACGGCGCGACATCAAGAATTATAGCTTCTATATCTTTATCATTAGCTCTTCGAATAAAATTTACATCATAAATATTTTCTCCAAAATCAATTTGGGAGAGTTCTTTATTTGCTATTTCATGGAGTTTTGAAAGATTCTTGTCAGAAACACTAACTCCGAATGCTTGGTCATGGCCAAGAGTATATTCAAAAAGACCCGTCTCCGATAGAAATTCTTTGAAAGAAGTTAGTTCTGTATTACTTGGCGCGCGAGCGCTACCTCTATCAAACCCTTCGGAATTTCGCCTAGCCAATATAGTAGGTTTATGATATTTCGCTGATAACACCATAGCAACTAATCCATTTAGCTCAGCAGGAAATTCATCATCATCATCAAGTCTTACAAATAAAATCTGATTTTCCAACAAATCTTGTTTGAAGATTTTTACTTCTAATTCCTGGACTATCTTTTCTTTCATCTTATCTTGGTGAGCTTTTGCATTCGTACATTCACGCGCGCTCTCTATGCAGAGTCTTTCCATTGTTCCTTTAGCTCCGCGCTTATGACACTCTACCATTTCATTTGGTTCAATAAAACTACGATAAAGTCGATATTTTTCTTCCATTGACCCTACTCGAATCATGGCATTTATAAGAGGAACAATATAAAAAGCAACGGTTGTGGGATTTATCTTTCCACCCATTGAATAATCTTGTTTATCTAATAGGACTCGTAACATTGTATTCTTGATATTATTAAACCCAGTTTGAACTAAATACTGATTTTCATATTCAAGCATACTCATCATATCTCCAACTAATGAAATAGCACAGAGGTCGATATAATCATAAGCCCAGTTCCTCAAAAAATAATCATCTAAAGCCCGACAAAATTGCCAAACTACGCCTCCACCACAAAGGTTTTTATTTCTATAATTTTTAGAAGTTTGGTTATTTATAAGTATCATATTGGGTGGAATTTCGCTTTCTGCTTCTTTTAGGTGGTGGTCTAAAACGAGAATGGGACAGGTAAACTCCTTTATGTATTGTCCATCATTTGTGGCACTATCTGGCGCGATAATAAGGCTCCATTCTTTTTCCTCTAGTTGGTCCATCATATCAGAAAAACCATGTTGTTTTCCTTCATGGATAAAAAATTCGATTTCTTTATCTGGATTCCATCTTTTTAAATATTGATAAATTATAGCAAAAGAACAAATCCCGTCGCAATCGCAATCTGCGATAATAGCATAAGGCTTCTTATCAGAAATCGTCTTTTCAATAACCTTTACTCCCATTTGATAATTGTCTAAATCTTCAAAACTTTGCAAGCATTCTTTCGTTGGATGAAGGAAGGTTTGAACATCTTGAATACCTCGCGCGCGAAGTAAGTTTTTCCCATAGTCTTCTTTTATCTCTTGGTTTACTAGTCGATATTTCACTTCACAATTACTCTCCTTTTCAATAGCTCTTCAAATTTTTCTTGTCCCTCATCTACCGGAGAGTCCTTCTTTTTCGTAAGGTTTTCTCTATCATAGATAAAAGAAAAATTTGAATAGTTTTTATATTTACTACACATTTTCCATAATTTTTGAAAATAGTCTTCACTTCCTGGCTTCTCTTCATTATCAAAACAGATAACAATTTCTCTTGGTTGGGCGCAACGCATCAAAATATCAAGTTGGTACTTATTGAATTGACTTCCACAGGAGGCAACCGCACAATTGGGAAATGAGAAATTTTCACATATAAGAACGCTTTTTTCTGCTTCAAAGACATAACAAATTCCATAGCGTTTGATATTTTCCAGATTTTTATCCAAACCATAGAGATTCAAACTCAATGGGTGAGAATACCATTTACCCTCAATTTGAACTGGCATATATTTTCCTACGTTTTCTACCTCCCATTGATTGAGTGCGCGCCCTCTAATTCCAACTAATCCGCCCCTAACATTATAATGAGGAATTATGATTTTATTTTGACCAATAGAAAAACGAATATTAAATTTATCCATAGCTTTATGAGAAATTCCTTCTTCTTCCCAATCAGCAGGATACTCTTTTATGAAAACATCCAAGATACCTTTCTCATAAGTTGGAAGTTCTCGTCTTTCTTTTTTTGGCATAAACTCGTTTCTTTTTGATTTATAGCTTTCGTTGATTTCTGTTTCAGTAAATCTTTTCTCACCATAACTCCGAATAAATTCTAAAACATCTTCATGCCAGTCATAAGTGATTCCTCTCGTTTCATAATAATGTTCAATAAAACGAAAGATATTCTGCGCGCCACATTCACTATAGCACATAAAAATATGTGTATTCTTATAGTAATAAAGTTTCCAAGATGCTTCATCTAAATTAGTATTGTGACACGCAGTTTTACATAAAAGGAAATCTCCCTTGTCTTGCCAAGGAATTTCCAATTTATCCAAAATTTTCTCTACTATTTCATCAGTAAGATTTTCAATTATTTCTCTATAATCCAAAGAAATCTCCCTTCTTACTTATTTATCTCCTCTAAAAACTTTTGTTCTTTTTCGTCCAATTCCCATTCAACTCTTTGCTGAGTATCATAAAAATCAAGAATAGGGTTCATCCTATCATCGGTTACAAATAAATCGGTAAGTCTTAGTGTTCCTGTATTGAAATAACTCCAAATACGAACTTGAGTCCAACGGCCCGACCGAACTTTGAATACATCAAAGACTCGATTTGGAATTATACCACCCATCAAATTTCCATCTTTTTGGAGTATATCTATTTCATCTTTCGTAGGTCGCGCGCCAATTATACCATTATCAGCTTTATTGATTGTTGCCCGACCACCAGCTAAACTCGCTTCATTTCGTATTTCTGAATTATCATCTGCTTTGGCATTTACTTGAGTTGAAGTAAAAATTGAGACATTTTGCTCAATAGCTAAATCTTTTAGAGCTGTCGCCATCAATGATAAAATTTCATCATTTCTAAGATTGTGTCCTCGAAACTCATTCAAAACTCCAGGAGAAATAAAAATATAATCAAAAAAGACATAACGTCGTTGAGAAAGAATTACTTCCTCTCTAACACTTAGTTTTATTTGCTCAATAGAAGGATTCGGTATTCTCATTAGTTTTAGAGTTTTATATGTTTTGATTATATGGCGCGCGACTTCAATTCTTTTTCTTTCATCATCAGTAAGAGTATTGAACTTAAACTTAGACTCCTCTACTCCACTTAGATAGGCCAAAATCATTTTTATTATTTGTTCTGGTTTCTGCTCTGTCATAATAAAAAGGACTGGCTCACACGCACCATTTTTGACCCACTTCCCATCTGCTTCACTATAAAAAAACGGGAAAGCTAATTTGCACGCATCCGCGACAGAAAGCCTTGTCTTGCCACATCCACTGGCGAGGCTTCGTATTGTAAGAGCACCAAGTTCTGCACCATTTATAATTGACGAAAAAATCTCTCCATTGATTGATAGTCCAATACCTTCTTCACTACCAAACGCTTCAATCACATTATCAACTTCGTTCTCTAACTCCCAAGTTTGGACAGTTTCATTTTGGACATAGGATTTTTCTACATCTAATAAATTTTTCTTGACTTCTTTCAGTATATCATCTACTGAAAGATTTTTGAAGCGTTGGTTTATATCAAAGGCTTTGGTTTGAGTTAGATTTTCACAATAGATATTACTAGTGTCAAGACCCATTCGTTTGAGGTCTCTTACTAAATTGAACTTTTTTAGTTCATTATAATAATAAGGAAAATTATCCGGCTCACTCATAAATTCAGCGTCTTGAAGATATTCAATACCATTATTTTGGGAAAAAACCAATTGCCCACTTGGTGTGCTTTCAAGATAACTTGAAACATCAACCGGAGTAATATGAGAGGCGCCACCTCGATACAAATTATCAATTGCCACAAATAAATAACGAGTAAAAGTTGAGGAGAAGTCTGTAGGAGTTATTGTGTATTTATCTATCTCACTTAGATATTGAGGGCGCTTCATTAGACTTCCAATAATTTGGAGTTCTGTATTTTTATCAATCATTCAATATCCTCCAAATTCCATCGAGACTTTTTCTTTTGGGATGTAGTTTTTGGCTTTTTTAGTAGAACTTTTTGCTGGGACTCTCGTTGCTTGATTTGTTCTTCAATTCCAGCCAAAGTTCCTCGTTCATTATTCTCCCTCTGTCTCCAGTAAGTAGTAGCTTCTTCATATATAAAGGGGACAATTCCTAGCCCACCATGACCTTTTGACCAGTCTCCATTCCTAATTTCATAGAAATACTTTAGCGTATAAAAAATACCTTTATAAGTTCCAATTTTATCTTTCTCGACAAATTTTTTCAACTGAGCTTCACAAAGATGATAGTCATAAGAAACTTTTAGGTCATGTGCGATAAAATCGTAAATGCGTTTTTTCCAATCTTTATCTTTTAGAATATTTCCTTTCTTTAGATTTTCATAACAAGATTTATGATAGTACCATCCTTTAGATGGCATTACCCACTCTATATCCGCGTCAGCTAACTGGGCATCAAAACGCTCCTTGCAAGCACGGCAGATGACTAAATGTTTTGCCATTTATATCCCTCCAATCTTATTATATTATACCATATTTTTCTAAAAATGTCAAAAAAGAGGTAGGATTTCTCCTACCTCTAATTTAGTTTTATGAATTACATCGCGCGCAAATCTATTATTTTACTAAATAAGTACCTCCAAACAATAAATCTAATGTAATTTTATCTCTGGTAGAATATGGTAATCTTACTAATGGAATATTATTACTTTTTGCATACTCATTTTTCATCAAATCTCTAATTCTTAAATCTTCGGAATACCAGCAATTACCCTTTCGATGCTGCGGTCCATCAAATTCAATTAGGCGAATAACTTTTTCGTTTTCTAAAATAGCAAAATCATATTTCAATGGAGCTTTATATATTAAATCTGAAAAACTATATTGATTTTTGTACGAGATATTGTTTTCATTCAATATTTTCGAAATATTATATTCTCCAATACTGGCTAAACATCCACAAGATTTTGTTATTCCTTGTCGGAGATTAGTCCCTTTTACTACTGTCTTGTTTCCACACTCGCACTGACAAAGCCAATGAGCTTCTTGAGACTTTTCTGATAAAACTCTTTCTAAAACTGTTAGTTTTCCATATTTATTTCCAACTTCATCAATGATAAGAGGGCTAGTTCTTTTATGACCGCAACTTTTTACAAGCCCAGAATGTAGATGCCCAGTAGTAACCGTAACCATTTTCCCACAACTACATTTACAATTCCACAAAATCTTTTTTGCATTAGTTCTTCCGGCAACTGAAATTACGGTTAGTTCCCCATATTGTTTTCCGATTTCAGTTTTTTCTGCAGAGAGTCTGCGACAACCACAAGAAGTCGTGTTTCCAGTTCGTAATGATGTTCCGTCTACAATAATTTCCTTACCGCATTCACATCGACATTTCCAGAGAGCTTTTCCATGTTTATTACTTCCTGCACGCTCTAAAACGGTTAGTATTCCATAAGTATTACCTGTTTCATCTTTTGCTTTCATTTTTATATTGTTCCCTCCTATCTTTTCTAATTATAAGTAGAAAAAGATAGGAGGGCTTCCACTAATCTGAAATCTCTAAAGACCAGCTTTACATTGTTCTCAAATCCATTACAGCTAAGAAAAGCAAAGAGACTTGATCTTCGGTAACCTCCGACAGTTTTAGCTTTCGTCCAAACACCATCTCTACCTTTTTAGACATGGCGCGAACTACGGCTTCCTTATCTTCATCAGTTTTAGCGTTATTTACCTTAGTAGTCCAAATCTCACGAGCTTCAGACATTAGGGCGTTGAAGTCGAGTTTTTCTTCTTCCTTTGCCACTTCAAAAGGCTTATCAGAAACCTTAATTCCATCTTTTTGCTCTGCCATAGTAATTGCATCGTCGATAGCCTTTACTAATTCATCATAGCCAAAGGGAATTTTCGGTGCCATATACTTGAATCGACTGCCGGCAAAAAGAGTCGGAGTCTCACGAGTATATAGCCAACGTTTTGCTTCTCCATCAACATACTCGGTTCCGATATAACCAATAACATCAACAAGAGAGTTACAAATTTCTGCTGCGCGCTTAGGAAGGTCAGGGCTAATAATCTCAACTTCACTTCCATCAGCTCGTTTTTCAATTCTTGAAACACTGTGGGCCAGCAATACAACGCCATAGCCAAGAAGGGTAATCTTCCGAAGAGTAGATTCAAACTCTTTCTTGCACTGGGCGTAGCCTGCCCCCCACGCAATATCGGAAATCTTTGTCACGCCGTTCTGAGAGCAGACAAAACTTTCAACATAGTCCCAGGCGATAGAAGCTGTATCAAAGATAATGGTATCAAAACGTTCTCTTACTTCGGGCTTTTCGAGCTGACGAAGCACCAACTTCACATCAGCCCATTTTGTGATGTCTTGGGCAACAATTCCACCAATCGCATTATAACCTTTCTCAAAAGCTAATAACAGACTTTTAGGGAAGGATGCTGCAGCCGTAGTCTTACCACTTTTCAATTATGTTATCGTAAAGGTTTTTTATCCTCTACTTCTTACACTTCTTATTCATGTAAGTTCAGCATATCTTTTTACCTTTACACTAAAGGTAGGTAGTCTCGTGGGGACTTATATCTTCAAATTTCGAGTCAATAATTGTTTATATTTTTCTCTTTTTCTTGAAAGACACCAACAATTATCATAATACAAAATGTCATAAATTTGTCTTGTTGGAACAGAAGAATACTGAAAATAGTATAAAGTATGAACTCTTTGTGTTTGCATAATGCAAGCTCTAGGAACTCCTTTTTCTTCAAAAAAATCTACTATTGTTTCAAGAACTTCTTTGGTCGCTGAACAAATTTGAAATCTAATAGCAGAAGAGCCAGCAGAGGAAATGCTTCCATCTCCATCAAAATAGCCCCTAATAAAATCTCTCCAATATTTCTTATCCAAATTCTTTGGAAAAGAAAAAGTAAAAGTTTTCTGTGGTACGATATTGTATTCTGCCAATTTCTTTTTTATATGTTCAGAAGTAAAAGCCCAAGTTGAAGTTTCAAAACCTTCTTGGGTTAGATAGTCTTTTACTGGTCTTCCACCAACTTCTTTTTGGAATTCTAAAAGAATATTCTTATCAATAGAACTAAGAGAAAGCTTTATTTCATTACTATTTTTTCTAACTGTTCCGTCTGAAGCTAAAAATCCTAAAAGATAGGCCATTCGTTCATTTTCTATATCAAAGTAATTATCATTTACTAAATATTTTCTTTGATTTTGAGGAGACTGTCGAATAGCCTCGCTTGCTGTTCGATATAATCCATATTTTTGCAAGCATCTTCGAACAACATCTTGGCCACCTGAAATAGCCTTGCAGCATAAATCTGCTCTCCCAGTCTCTCGGTAAGTTTTACAAACTAGGTCTTCCTCTTCTTTAGACAAAATTCTCATATTTTTTAGATTTGGTTTTCCCTTTTCTTTTTTTCTAGAATGGTCTATTCCTTGAGCATCTAATAGCTTTGAAACAGTATAATAAGAAGTATGATACTTTTCAAAAATTTCTACAAGTTTTAAGCCATTTTTATAATCATTTACAATATTTTCTTTAGTTTGAGTATCCACACTGAATCCTCCTCTTTCTTTGAAGTTTATTATCCCTATGCGTTGCGCGTGTTAGGGCTTTTACACACTAACTTCCGCTCTGATTCCCATCTCAGGGTTCCAGTTTTTTACTACCTTATCTCTAAATATCACTACTTAGAGGCCCAAAACTTTAGGCTTGCCATAGAGCATCACGTATTTCCCTTTCAAATTTCGAGATACCACATTAGGTTGTAAGGAAAGTAAATCAATAGCCATAACTATTTACCTCCTTAAAATCCCATATCGTCTCCTGCTAAACGAGAAGTAGTTGGCGCAGGAGTCTTCATCTCACCCTTTACTTTATTCATATCTTTAGCCTTTTGAGCTTCTAGACGAGCCTTACGGGCCTTCATTGCTTGTGCAAGGTCCTCAACATCAAAGGCCTGTTCGCCCTCTAGAGCACTCTGGGAACCACCAGTAATTAGTAGCTCACTAATACTACGGGTACGAGTCTTTTCAATGGCTTCACCAAAATCTACATCCTCAATATAAGTCTCAGTAGTAGAGGTAAAGTTCAAACGACCATTAGCCTTAAAGGTATAGTCGGGCTCCCAATACTGGGTAATAGCGTTGATAACATTAGGATTAGAGGCATATAGCTTTACTACTTCAACCTGACCATTCCAATTAGGAACAATAGCAGTAACTTCTAGCTTCTTTGGCTCAACTTCGATACCGTCCTTATCAACAACATAATTGATATTAGAAACAGCAAAAGTCAAAGAGAAGCTGGCCTCGGGCTTAAAATCACCAGTAGCCTTACCAACAAAAGATGCAGTAATACGAGGAGAGCTTACAAAACGACCATCCTTAGAGAAGAACTCGTTCATCTTGATTTTTGCGCCAGTAATACGAATCTTATCAGCACCTTCGCGCCCACCAGCAGAAGCAATAGACATAAACTCTTCCTTGACACGCTGAATGCTTTCATAGGAGGGATTCAAACCTCCATCCTTTTTATACTTTTGACTAAAAAGATGGACAGGGATTTCAAGATGTAGAGGAACGGCATTTACGACTTGCTCAACAAGTACCTTAATAGTTCCTCCAATTGTCTCGATTGTCTCGCCATCCTTAACAAAAGAACCATACTTCAAATCGGTTTCACTTAATAGACCTTCAATACGAACACGGTTTTCGGCTTCATGTAGCATAAAATTTTTCTCCTTTTTACATTTACAATAATTACTTTGGTTCTTTCATAAAAAGGTAGGAGGAAATTCCTCCTACCAAATTACTAAAATAAATTACTCAGCGTCCTCACTGGGGACAAAGGTGGCGCCGGCGTCGGTTAGATTTACATAAACTACGGGCTTCTCAGCACCCTCAACCTCAACCTTCTCACGCTCAACTAGACCCTTCTTCTGTAGGTCAGTTACATTAGCACCTACGGAACGAGAGGCACGACCGATGGCATTACAAATCTCATCAATAGAGACATGGCCACCTGCATTCTTGATGTAATCAAATACTTCACTTGACTTGGTTGTTAGCTTCATAATTTTTTTCTCCTTTTACATATAAGTTATTTTTATTATTAGATGAGTAAAGGTTTCATGCCTCTCTCAACTTTCTATAAATATTATAGCCAAAATTTACAAAACTTTCAAACTTTCAAACTTAGAAATTTTGGATTTTTATTACCTTTGAGTTTTCCCCTAATTTTAGAGTTTTGACTCCTTGCGTACCACGACTTAATACAGGAATTTCCTCAGCTTTCACTCGAATTTGAGTAGTAGAAGATACAACTAAAATATCACTAAGGTCAATAAGTGGTAGAAAGTCACAAAGATTATCTGCCCTTTGAATCTTTACTCCTTTGGTCGCGCGCCCTGTAATTTTGAACTCATTTATATTAGTGCGTTTTGAATATCCATCTTCACTCACAGAGAGGATTTCTTTTGTTTCTTTAGGAACCACCCGTCCAGAAACAACTTCATCTCCCTCATTTAGCTTAATACCTACAACTCCTCTGGCTACTCTACCAATAGGTCTAATATCTTTAGTTTCGATAATAATAAAGTTTCCTTCCTTAGTAAGGATACCAACTCGTTCATCTTTCAAAATAAGAATAGAAATAATCAAGTCATCGTCATCTAATTTTAGAGCTTGAACACCGGTATTCCTTCGTAAATTATACTCAGAAAGCGCGGACTTCTTCAAAATTCCATTCTTTGTAAGAAAGAGAATATTTGAAGACTCTGTGTCTTTAGAAAGAATCGTAGCTGATTTTATTTTATCGTCTCCATTGATAGGTAGGAGCGAATTTAAGTATTGCTTCTCTCCAATATTGAATTCTCCCATCTTCAAATGATAAAAGGTCCCGCGCTGTGTGAAAAAGAGGACTTCGTCGGTATTATTCCCAATCAGAGTATCAACTACAAACTCTCCTTTATCAAGCTTAAACTTTGAGCCTACGCCATTTCTTCGTTGGGAATAAAGGGTAGAAGTTTCGCTAATAAAAACTGCTCCCTCATTTGTAAAAGAAAGAGACAACTGTTTCTGCTCAATTGTTTCTTCATCATTGGAAATATTCAAAATTTTTGTTCGGCGTGCGTCTCCAAATTTTTCAGCAACCTCGCGTAACCCTTTTTCAATTTCTTTTTTGAGGAGAATTTCATCACCTAAAATGGCTTCAATTCTTTCTTTTTCAGTTTCAAGATTGGATTTTTCAGTTTCTAATTTTGTAATATCTAAATGAGTTAAACGAGAAAGCTTTAGGTCTAGAATAGCCTTTGCCTGGATTTCATCAATACCGAGTAGGCGCTGGAGACCGATAGAAGCATTCTTAGCATCGGCACTCTGTTTGATAGTCTTAATAACTTCGTCAATTATTGAAATAGCTTTCATCAATCCCTCGATAATGTGAAGGCGTGCGAGAATTTTTCTGCGGTCGAATTGAAAACCATTTATATATACGCTTTTTTCATGTTCCAAATGAGCTTGAAGCATTTCCTTCCAAGTAAAAAGTTTCGGATATCTTCCTTGGTCAAGCATTGTGAAATTGATGCTATAATAATACTGAAGAGAAGTGTTCTTATATAAATATCGTAGGACTTTATCAGGATTTGCCTTTTTAGATAGATAAATTTTGATAAGAGCGGTTTTTCCTGTCAAGTCATTGAATCTTTCTATTCCAGGATTATTCTCATCTTCAATAATTTGTTCTAACTCTCCACAAATAGTATTAGTATAAACATTATAGGGAATTTCAGTTATTACAAAACATCTATCTTTTGCATCAAATTCAACCACGCTTCTTAGTTTACAGGCAAATCCAGTGCCATTTTTCATAGACTGCTTTACTTCTTCTTCGTTATATAAAATGGCACCAGTAGCAAAGTCAGGGGCGCAATAGATTTCTTCAAAATCACAATCTGGATTATATAAAAGATGAATTAGAGCAGTATTTAGTTCCTTGAGATTGTATTGTGGAACACTTGAAGCCATTCCAATACCTATCCCTTGACAACCGTTTACGATATTATAATACCCTTTTGTTGGGAGAACGGCAGGGAATTGTTTGGTATTATCATAGTTGTCTCGCCATTCAAAGATAGTTTCTTTATCAATATCTTCAAATAAAATATTTGAAAGTTTAGATAACCGAGACTCAGTATATCTCATAGAAGCCCAGTTCCCACTTTCAATCAAAGAACCAGCATTACCTTTTACATCTACCAAAGGATACCGCATGGCAAAAGGCTGGCCTGCGCGCATAATTACAGCCGTACATGAACTATCTCCATGAATATAATAATCGGCCATTGCCATACCTACGGCATTGGCTGTTTTTTTATGAGGATTAGAAGATGTTAGCTTGCGAGTAAGCATAGAATAAAAAATCTGGCGCGCGGACGGCTTCAATCCATCTCGCACATCAATTAGTGCTCTTGATTGAAGAACGGCACCGGCATACTGAGTAAAACTGTCTTTTATAATTGGTGTTAAATTGACTTCCATCTTACAGCTCCTTTCTTTTCATTATAATACAATTATACAATAAAAAAGAGAGGAAATCAAATTTCCTCTCCTAATTATTCTCTTATTGTAGAAAAATCAATATTTTCAAAAATAAAATCTCTTCTTGGCTTTACTTCACTTCCCATTAGCTCAAGAAGTAAATCAATAGCTTCTTTGCTATAATGTAAAACTTCTAACCGTTGAAATTCAGGGGTAAACATTGAAGCATGAGCAGTTTCCGCAGGAAGTTCACCCAATCCTTTTGCGCGAGTAACAGTTCCCTTTATACTCTTTCGAGCTTTGGTAAATTCTTCATCAGAAAAATAATAAGTTTCTTTCCCTTTGTTTTCAACTATATACAGAGGAGACCGAAGCCAACATAGCCTGCCTTCTTTAATGAACTCTGGAGCCAGGTATAGTAAAGCTGACATAATCAAGAGACCAATATGCATTCCATCAGAGTCGGCGTCGCTACAAATTGCAAGTTTGCCATATCTCAGCTTTTTACTATCATACCGACCAGGGGTAATATTCATCGCGCTAAGAATCAGCTTAATTTCTTCATTTTGAAAAATCTTCTCTTCAGGATTAGATAGACAATTGATAATCTTCCCTTTTAGAGTAAGAATGCCATACTTTGTATAGTCTCTCGCCTGAGACATTCCTCCCATAGCACTATTACCCTCAACAAGTAAAAGTATTGAATCCTGTCCTAAGAACTCTGCATCTTTTAGCTTATCACTCGCAAAAACTTTTTTTCGTTGATTTTTTTCGACTTCTTTACCCGCTTCAAGAACTTGACGGCGAGCTTTTTCGGCTACCTGCTCAGCCTTAGCTTCCTTTGTAAGAAGTTCCATTACCTTTTCAAATTCATCAGAATGCTTTCGTTCAAACTCCTCTAACATTTGCCCCGTCGCGCGCTGACAAAGTCCGCGAAGTATAGGATTATTTACTTTTGTCTTTGTTTGGTCGCTAAAACTCGGCTGAGGAACTTTACAACTAACAGCATAGAACAAGCCTTTTCGAAGTATGTCAGGAGAAACTTCGCCTTTGATTTTTTTCTTGAAGTAATTAGTTAGAGCAGTTTTAACTCCTGTTAGACTTGTTCCACCAGCAGTATTTTCAAGGCCATTAGTAAAAACGTGCCATTCCTCATTTCTGCTACTTGTCCAGCACATTACAATTTCAGCCTCAACATCATTTTCTTTCATTGTAATATGAAGAGGAGTTTTGTTTAGAGGCTTATCGGCACAAGTTTTCATAAAGTCCAAAAGTCCATTTTTAGCTTGATATTGAACTTTTTCTTCCTCTCCCTTTTTATGATTATTCAAAACAAAAGTCAAAAAAGGATAAAGATACGACCAGTTCCGGCACATTTCTTTTATCTCAGAAAATTTGAGTTCAATAGGTTCAAGATTGTAGACTTCTTGAGAAGGTGTAAAATCAACAAAAGTTCCTCGACTATTTGAACTAGTGGTTGTAAGTGAGACTTTCTGTCCTTCCTTTAGGATTAACTCACACTGTTTTCCATCTCTCATTGATACTGCGCGGAAGGTATCACTCGACAAGGCTGTCCCTTTTGCCCCAATGCCATTGAGTCCTCCCACATTTTGGTAAATTTTATTATTGAATTTTCCTCCACTATGCGGAAGGGTATAAATTGCTTCAAGGGCGTCGATGCCATCTTCTCGCGGACCGAAAGGACAGCCCCTTCCATTGTCTAGGACAGTTATTCGGTTTCCATCATAAAGGTCAACAACAATACGATTGCAGAACCCCATTGTAGCTTCATCTATACTATTTGTAATGATTTCACGCACACATTGAAGCACTCCTTGGTTGTCTGCGCTTCCCATATACATTGCGACCCTAGAGCGAACAGCATCTCTGAAACTCAAAGTTTCAATAGAGTTAGCATCATAACTCAAAATTCTTCCAACTCCTTTCTACATTTATAATAATATTATACAACAAAATAGAGGAGAAATCAAATTCTCCTCTACTTGAAATTTTTCAAAATGAAGAAGACTAATATCTTTCCTATTTTATTATTCTTCCTCCACCCAAGAGAGCCAACGCATTACCAGGTCTTTATTACTAAGAAGATAAAGTCCATAGGGGCAATCATGGTTTATTTCACAAAAACTTGCTGGGCTCCCATCATAATCCTCTACATCTGGACAGTTATTACAAAAAGTATCTGTCATCCACTGGTCATAAACCGTACCTTCAAGCGCCATTTGGTCAGATAGAAATTCTGCCATTTCTTCCATTGAGAGATTTTTAAGTTTTTCAAAATTTGTGAGTTCCATTTCTTAACTCTCCTTTCACTTTTATTATATTATAAAAGAAAAGTAAGAGAAAATCAAATTTTCTCTTACCCTCCAGCTTTTATATTCAATTGCTTTTTCGTTCCATACAAGTCGATATAGAATTTTTCTCTCTCACTCTGTTTATCTTTCGGAACCTCTTCTAAAATTTCAAAATTATAATTCCAAATTCCATTCCGCGCCATATGTGTATGAAGTGTTGAGCTGGCAACTTTTTCCATACCAAGCGCTGTCTGGATATGAGCTTGCCATCTATCCTTGAAATTGACGGTCCGGCCTATATAGGCTTCACCAGTCGGGATATAAGTAATCTTATAAATTCCTCCTACTTTTTGCCCGACAACCCTCTTTATCATTTCACTTACAGGGCGCCGAGCGATACTCTCCCATATGACTTTAGGAAGAACTTCTTTATGACATAGGCGGTCTTTCATACTATCCAGAAGTTTTATATCTTCAATATCGCTTTGTGTAAGTTGGATTTTATAGAAGTCTTCTTTCTCACTTAGTTCCCGTTCTCGCCGTATCGCTTCATTTACGGCCTCGCGCCGACTACGAAAATCCTCTAATTCTTTTCTAAGATAGGATAATTCATCACTATAACTTTTTTGTTTAGTTCTGAACTCTTGTTGAGCATCTTCTTCTAATTTTCTGTATTTTTCCTCTAAAGTTTTTCTATATACCTTATCCGTATTGGTTTTTAGCTTTTGAATTTTTCTCTGTTGTTTTAGTAAAAGGAAAATAGCTCCTAAAATCAATAAAACTAAAACTACTATCATCTTCTTACTCCCAATTAGTAATTTTTGTACGCTTCTTTCTTTGTGGTGTCATCCATAAAACTCCATCTCGCGCACGAGTAATCCCGACATAGGACACTCTGCACTCTTCGGGGCTCCAAAGATTCAATCCAACACAAGCTACATAATCCCACTCTAAGCCTTTCGCGCTATGTACGGTCAAAACCTTTACAGTATTTTCTTCCATTTTTTTATCCAGTTCTTCTTTTTTGAGGTCTCCCTGCTTGAAGCTATCACAAGGAATTCCATTGTCAACCAAATAGTCTTTAATAGTATCAACTTGGGCGTTGGTCCGCGCCAAAACAGCCCATTTATAATATTTTTTACTAATATTTATCATATCAAGAATTAGCTGCTCACTATAAGGTTTCATAGCTACTGTTCCTTTGACCTGGCGTATAGCAATACTATCATCACTCATACTACATTTTTGAAGAGTAGATTTTGCAAAACGAAGGACATCAGGACAACAACGATAATTCTCATTCATAGAATAAACTTTTGCTCCAAGTTCATATTGATAACGCTTCAAAAGGTCGGGTCGGGCATTTGCGAATCCATATATGGATTGCCGTAAATCAAAGACAATAAAGTATTCTTTTGCGTGAAGCATTTCGAAAATAAATTTTAGCTGAATTTCATTACTATCTTGCGCTTCATCACATAAACATATATCAATATTTGGCGTACATTCTGGATGCTTTTGCATTAGATGAAAAAGTCCATCGAATTTTTCGTCGTTCATATACTTTATGGCTTCTTTTACACCATTCCTAAGTAAAAGATGCGCGCAGTATGAGTGGATAGTTCCAATAAATAGATTATCATTATTATCAATTTGAAGGCGTTTTTTCATTTCTCCAGAAGCCATATTCGTGAATGTAAAAGCTACTACACTTTTTCCTTTTTTGATACTTTGGCGAACTTTCTCAGTCAAAACTCTTGTTTTTCCTGAACCACTCGCGCTACTTACAAAGATAATTGGCTCTGTTGCTTCTAATATAGTGTTCTGTATATTACTTAGTTCCAATTCCTTTCACCTCTTTCTTATATTATAACATTTATTTTAGTAGGTGTCAATTTTTTGGAGATTTTATAAGTGATTTTGACTTATAAGTAGAAACTTATAGGAGGTAAAGGAAATGGAGATGCTAACTTTGATTGTTGCACTATCTGCCGTACTTTGGTATGTAATCGACCGCGCGCATCCTCTATGGGAGAGTCTTTCTTATGGAAAATGGATTACTCTTGTGGTTGCCGGTATTGGCTCTTTCGGCTTGGTATTTTCTTTCGGTCTAGACCTAATTTTTGCTTGTGGTCTAGTAGATAGTGTAAGTATGGCTGGTCAAATCCTAACTGGTTTTGTACTAATGTCTGGTTCTAGCGCCATTAGCGAGGTTATTGCTCGCATCAAGGGCGAAAATAAGTAAAATAGAAAGTAAAAGGGAGAGGGCTTTTGTCCTCTCCTCTTTTTTTTATTGATATAATTCCTCTTCTGTAGAAACAACCAACCAAGTCCGAATTATTTTCATAATTCCATCTATAAAAGAATTGCCACCCTGAGCGTGATAATCTTGATAAACGGCGCAAACAAATTCTTTATCATATTGTAATATTTTCTTATAAGGTAAATATTTATAGTAAATCCTTACAATATCTTTCCTAAGCATATCATTAGAAGATTTGATAAGCATTTCTAACTTTTCATCTTGTATACGATTTTTCTCTTCAAATGTCGCTATAATAGGAGTTAAAATTTGCTCGGCAACTTTTTCGGTTGTTTTTTGGACAATCTCTTCCTGCCTTTTCTTTTCAGCTTCGATTTTCTTTTTCTTCATCTTTTGAAACCATTCAAAGTTTCCGCATACTTTTTCTAAAACCTGCCAAAAAAGAAAAATTAGAATGAGGATGCCTCCCAGGCTATTCGCAACTTCTTGGATAGTCAAAAGAAATCCCTCCTTTCTACTTCAAATTATAAGTAGAAATGAGGGACTTTTTATCTATTTTTTTAGATATTCTCGATAAGCATTATCATTATGATATCGAGTCCGCGCTAAATAAGCATCATTTAGTAAGTCTTTTAGTGAGGAAATTTTATCCATATCCCACCAAGGGATACAATAAAGAGGAATTTTATGAGAAAGACAATAGCTTATTTTTTCCCTATCTCTCTCTTGGGCTTTTAGGAAATCAGAGCGACTTTTGTAAAAGACTTTTGTAAATTCCATATGCTGGCGTCCCTGGATTTCTAAAAGAATATTCTCTTCAGGAAGAAAGAAATCAAATCGATAATATCCGTGATGAAGGTCGCTAAAAGTTTTTTCTTTTACAAATTTGACTTTTTCTTTGTTCAGAATTTCAATTACTTTTTTCTCATAAGACGAAACTTTATACATTCTCAAAAATCCGATACCAGTCGCACTCACTCGCCATTTTATCACTTCTTAGGCGAACAGGGCGCGGGTGTCTTAGACCATAACTATCAGCCATAACTTCCATTGCGGTAATTTCAATGACTTTTCCAAGATAAGACTTCCAATTCAACAGAATTTCCTCTTCAAGTCCACTAAGATTTCCAACTTGGACTAATTTTCTATCTTTATAGGCTCCAATTTTTAGTGAACCGGCACCACCCAAGAAATACATTTTTGTAATTGGTTCGATAGGGTCTCCATCACTGTAGTTCTTATAGAGCGCGCCCTCGACTTTCTCACCAGTAGATAAATTTTCCCAGTACTTCCAGCTCATAAGCTCTTTTCCATTGTAAAGACGAGTTGGCGCATTTGCTCCCATAATTACTACATCCAAAGTCTCTTGGAGTTCTTTCTTTACTTTGATTGTCATATGCGCGGGAGTACGCTTAAAATAAATTGGACAATCTTTTCGGGTAATTACTATTCCTTCTCGGCCAGAAGCCAAATAATCTTGAAGATGATTCCACAATTCCTTCCCATTATAATACTTAGCCCATTCTACATAAGGAGAAGTTAATTGAGCAGAAATTTTCTCTAAAAGCTGAAAGCGCTCAATGGCTTTTGTATCTACTAAATTTACTCCATCATAGGCACAAATATCAAAAATATAGAAATGAAGCTTTTGGCCATTCTCTTGACGAGCAATACACTTATCTTTGAGACATCCCAAAAGAGAAGTAATATTTTTTGAGCCCTCATGCCCAGGAAGATAACATTCACTTAGAAGAACAGTTCCGTTAGGTAGTTGTGCCATAAAATTTTGAAGTTGGGGAACCCATTCAATTTTATTTACAGCCTCACCTTTTACATTTTTATTACGCGCGACCATAAAACAATTTCCATCCTCGTCCTTTATAAGTCGTTGATAATAACCATCAACCTTCAAAGCGCCATAATAATCTCCACTATAAATAGCATTTACTACTTCGGACTTTCGTTTTTCCTCGGAATAAGAAGCGGGAATACTCCAGTATTTCATACTCTCGACATTTACCCAATCAATATCAGAAATAAATCCCTTCATATTTTTCTCCTTTCAAAAATAAAGTTGTAAATCTATTAGCAAGTCCTTCTAATTCCTCTAAAGTTCCATCATTATAGATATAACTATTATACTTATAATTAAAAATATCGGCATCAGCGTGATTAGATTGAGGTAATTCTTCAACACTTAATCTTCTTACAACTAAAGTCCGCGCTCCAATTCTATCAACAAATTTTTGGATTTCTTTTGGTTCTCGACACATTATAAAATAAAGACATTTTTCTTCATTGTATCCCAACTGCTTCCAAATTTCTTTACATCCTAAATAAGAATTAATGATATCTTTATAGGGAACATCATCCCATTGAGTCAAAATATCTTTTAGGTCTGATAAAAATTTTCTATCTTTAGGGGTCTTTTGACCATTCCAACCACAAAACTTAGCAACTTCTTTTACTAAATCAACTGTGGAAATAATTCTGCAACTATAAGGGCCAACTCTTTCTTCCATTATTTTTTGAACCATTTCACAAAAAGTATCTTTTCCCGCTCCTGGTTAAGGAAAGCCGTTGACAACAACGACATTTCTCATTCAATCACCCCTTTTATTATTATATATAATTATACTCCTTACATATAGCCTATATAGGACTTTTACCTATTTCTTACTCTATATCGTTTTTGTTTCTTTTTATATAAAAAGAAAATTTTCCTGCGTACAAGTTTATTTATATCACAAATCCGAACGAAAAGCAAATTTTAGATTTGTTTACGAGCTTCTACGGCCAACTTATCAACTTCACTGTTCCAATCTTTTGACCCTGTATGTCCTTTTACTTTTTCAAAAATAAAATTAGTATTTTCAAAGAATGGAATAAGTTGAAGCCATAATGTCTTATTAGCAACTGGTTCTTTTTTAGAATTTTTCCATCCATTCTTTTGCCAATTTTTATACCACTTTTGAGTATAACAATTATGACAGTAAGCACTATCAGTTCGAATTGTAATTTTTTCAAGTGGATAGAATTCCTTTGCCCATATACATCCTTCAATAATAGCTATCAATTCGCAGATATTATTTGTAGCTTCGGGAATCGGCATTTTCCATTCATAAATTTTTTCTTCATTCTCCACCGCAATAAAAGCTGAACCACCAGGCCCAGGATTACCAGAACAAGCGCCATCAGTATAAATATAAATCACTTATAATACTCCTCCCAAATTTCATCTGGTGTAGCTTCAATTTCTGTAAAGGTAAAATCCAAAAACTTCTCAATGTCGATTCCCTCGGAAAAAGACCTCGCGCGCTTAGTACGCCGAATATCTTTGGAGGAAAATAGATGCTTCCAAAAGCCCATACCCAAAATAATTTTTTCACTATTATTGATGTTGCTTACAAGGCGCGCGACCTCAAAAATATACATATGAGTATGATTAGTAGGGTCGAAATTTTTGAGTTCGATTTTGTTGTCGTGCCGTTTTGCGTAGGACATTAGGTTTGTGGCTGTTCTGCTCACAGCTAAATCATACATTTGAAAATCTGTCATA